>OMKS01003389.1_pt1 | contig 12705 bp, 11 predicted proteins | sample 1674721 | NCBI WGS metagenome assembly OMKS01 (sample SAMN06264996, study PRJEB25208) | sediment metagenome | isolation source: hot spring sediment | place: USA: California | collected 2014-09-02 | reverse complement strand
CGTACGACAAACAGGCGGTGAAAGATGCCCTTGCGCTTTCCAAGGCGTTAAAGCAAAAAAGTAGTCTGGAATCTGAAGTTGCGGCGTTGCAAAAACAGTTGAATATCAACTAATAGATTTTTTTAGCAAAAAATAACTCCGTCCTTTAGGGCGGTGAAAAGAGCAGATTGCCTGTTAAAGAAATTTTTCAAAATTTGTATTTTTTATGTTACAAATTTTTCAAAATTTCACATTAATAAAAACCTATCTAAAACACCGCCCTAAAGGACGGTGCTAAATTTTCATTTTAAATTTTGTCGAACATAATTATTTTCAGGCACTAAATAATTTCTTCAACCTTTTCCGGCGGATTGGCCAAAACTGCTTTTTCACCGTTCACCACAATGGGGCGTTGGAGCAATTTCGGGTTTTCAACCAGTACTTTAATCCATTCGTCGTCAGAAAGTTCCTTGTCTTTGTAATTTTCTTTGTACTCTTTTTCCTGGATACGTACAAACTCCACCGGTTTTTTCCCTGTTTTGGAAATCACCTCTTTCAGCTCATTTTCCGATAAACTATCGTTCATGTATTTAACAATTTCAAGGTCGTACCCTTTTTCTTCCAGGTATTTGAGTCCGGCACGGCTTTTGGTGCAGCGCGGATTATGATAAATTTTCATGATAATATGATGTTTATGTTTAATAAAATTGTAGTAATCTTCCTGGGCACGGTAAGTTGCATCCAAATTTTGTTTGTTGTAATTGTTTTGCAACTCCGGGTCGAGGATTCGGGCTTTGGTGTTGTCGCGCAACTGGATTTTCAGCATCTCTTTCAGTTCCTCCCGAATTCCCTCATCGTATATAGGGCAGGCCACTTCAATTCTCCTGTTCAGGTTGCGGGGCATCCAGTCAGCAGATGATATGTACATTTTTTCGTCGCCGCCGTTGCCAAACAGAAAGATACGCGAATGTTCCAGGTATTTGTCCACGATACTAATGGCGGTAATGTTTTCCCTGATTTTTTTCTGATCAAGCTGGAGGCCGAAAATTCCCCTAATTATGAGTTCTATTTTCACGCCTGCCTTTGCCGCCCGGTACAATTTTTTCATCATTCCGGGGTCTATCAGGCTGTTCATTTTTAAAACCATCCAGGCTTTTTCACCGGCTTTGGCCAGTTCAATTTCGCGGTCGATGTGTTCCGTAAAAACATCGCGCATAAAAAACGGACTAACCACCAGATGTTTATAGTTGTGGTGACGGTAATTTTGTTTAAAAAAACCGAAAACTTTTTCCACCTCATCGGCCAAACGAGGGTCGGCGGTTAAAAGTCCGTCGTCGGCATAAACACGTGCCGTTCCCTCGTGAAAATTGCCGGTGCCAATGTAGGCATAGTTTCTGAATCCGTCTTCCTCCTGCCGTTTTACCCAGGCCAGTTTGCTGTGCACCTTCATGCCCGGAATGCCATTAATCACATTGGCCCCTTCCTCCTGCAGCTTATTCGACCACATGATGTTGGCTTCTTCGTCGAACCGCGCCTGCAGTTCAATGACCACGGTCACTGTTTTGCCGTTTCGCACAGCGTTCAGCAAGGCATTGACTACCCTCGATGCCGGCGCTACCCGGTAAATGGTAAGGCCAATTTCTTTCACCTGCGGGTCGATAGCCGCCTCGCGCAGAAAATCTATAAAATGATTGAAGGTTTGGTAAGGATAATGCAGCATTACATCCTTTTTGCGCAGCACTCGCAGAATACTGGTATGCATGGGCAAATCCTTATGGGTAAACGGTGGAAGTTTGGTGTAATAGTGGCGCTTTTTCCCGATTTCCGGAAAATTCATAAAATCTTTGTGGTTGTGGTAGCGTCCGCCGGGCACTGCATTTTCCTCGTTATCCAGCTTCATTTTTTTCAGAATGAAATCCAGAAAGTCCTGCGGAATTTCACGGTCGTAAATCAGCCGCACCGGTTTTCCTTTTTTGCGCTTTTTCAGGCTACTGGACATTTTCTCGATAAAGCTTTTGGAAATGTCGTCGTCGATGTCCAGCTCGGCATCGCGCGTAATTTTTATGGTGTAAGCTTCATACATGTCGTAATCGAAGTAGAAAAACAGGTCGTCGAAGCAGTACCGGATGACATCGTCGAGAAACATCACGTAAGTTTTTTTGCGATCCTTGGGTAAAACCAAAAAACGCGGTACCGATCTTCCCGGAATACGAATGAGCGAATAGGCAAAATCCGAAGGGTCAGCTTTTTTCATCAGTTTAACGGCGAGATAAACCGACCGGTCGCGCAAATAGGGGAACTTGTTCTTTTTGCTGAGCATGATGGGCACCAGGTTGGGCAATACCTTTTCGTAAAAATATTTTTTCACAAAAATGCCCTGTTTGTGGTTCAGTTCCTTTTCACTGACAATGAAAATGTTGTTTTGGTTGAGTTCGTCGAGAATATCCTGAAAAATTTGCTGCACTTTTTCCTGTTGTGCCGAAACAATTTCCTGAATTTTTTCGTGCAACTCGGGCGGAGTGAGGTTTCCCAGCAGGTTTTCCTCATCTTTACCGATGTCCACCATCCGGCGTACGGTGGCTACACGCACGCGGAAAAACTCATCGAGGTTGTTTGAAAAGATCCCGATAAACCGAATGCGCTCAAACAGCGGGGTATTGGGATCTTCGGCCTCCTGCAGCACCCGTTCGTTAAACGAAAGCCAGCTGATTTCACGGTTTATAAAGTTTTCATTCGAATACATACCAAACTATTTTTTAAGAAGCAAACGTTTCAGTTTTTGCTTTTGTAATTCCTTCCCAACTCAAGCATTCTGTTAATAACTATCTGAAAAATAAACATATATAAAATTAAAAATGTTGCATGCCATAGCTTAAAAGCTAAACTTGAGTTAGTTACTAAACAAATATGACATGCAATAATCGAAAAGTACGAAAATTAACGGAGAATTTCAAAAATTAATTGACAGTATAAATAAAATGGGCCTCTGCCCGGAAAAAACATTAAAGTTTTTTGAAATACGACACATGTTCGGAAAGTTTGAGGCAGTCAAACAAAAAAAAATGGGTGATTGAAATACAATCATAAGTTGATTGACAAAATCTCAATCGCCGCCACCTTATCTCTCTTTAATTGCTTTGCCAGCGCTTCCACGCCGCTGAATTTTTGTTCGTCTCTTATTTTCCCGGCAAAAACCAGCGTAATTTCCTTGTTGTAAAGGTCGTCCGAAAAATCAAAAATGTGCACTTCGATGCTGCGGCTGTCGGCATTTTTATTGAAAGTGGGCCGGGTGATGTCCCCAACGCTAGATATTGGAGATATGTGTGGAGTTTAAGACATTGAACAGCAACCTGAAAAACTTTAATGAAACGGCCTCGGGTAACCGGAGCTTTTTAAATAATGACCTTTAAGCGAATGCACGATAATTTTATTGTCGAACACTTCGTACACTATGCGGTGTTCTTTATTAATTCTGCGAGACCAGCAACCGGTAAGGTTGTATTTTAGTGGTTCTGGCTTGCCGATGCCATCGTAAGGACTTTGCAGAATGGCTTCAATGAGTTTGCGAATTTTCTTTAGGACTGCAACATTGTTGGTTTTTTTCCAGAAGCTCAAATCTTCTTTAGCCTACAAGGTATATTCTATTTCCATATATCGTCAAGGTCAATTTTTACGGTTTTGCCTTCGGCAGCCTGCTTACGGCTTTTTTCAATCTTAGCCACAAACTCAGAATCATAAGGCGAAACCTTAGCAACCTCAAACTTAATTTTCAGGGCTTCGAAAAAAGCCTTGATAACGCTCATCTCCTGTGCGTTTGCCGGGTGTACTATAATATCCTGTGTTTTCATAATACTTTCTATTTTAATTTAAAATGTTGCAATATATATCTTTTAAAAGACTGCAATAATAAGTTTTTCACAAAAATAGTTGATAGATATGTCATAAACAAGAAAAGTTATTCTTTGAAGTTACCCCAAAATTAGTATGCAAATTCATCCAACTTCTTGTTTATCAACAGAAAATAAATACTCACAAGTGGAAAAGTACTTTTTTTTTGAAAAAATGGGGTAACTTTTTGCATAAAAATATCATAAGCGCCCCATCTTTGTAATACAAACAATCAAAGTAAGACGCTTATGAATTATAGTAAACTTGCGAACAAGTTAAGGACAAAATTAAGCAAATTTTCGGGGTATGTCAGTGAGAATTTGGATAAAACATGCAGTCGGTTTATAAATGAGGCCATTTATGGTATTTTAAGTTCCCAATCGGTAATGCTCACAGAAATTGGCCGCAGTCTTGAGACAGAAGTACCTTTAAAAAAAATTGAGGAACGTTTTTGCCGCCAGTTCAAAAAGGATGAAATTTGGGGAGATATCCATGAGTAGATACTTTCTGATGCAGTTCCTTATATCAAAGATAATAACTTGCTGATTTTAGATTTAAGCGATTTGTTCAAGAAATATGCAAAGAAAATGGAATACCTTGCCACGGTACGCGATGGCAGCGAGGGGGGTGATTAAACTGGATACTGCTCAGAAACTAAAGATAATGACAGAACATGTTTTAAAACAGGCCAAACGTGTATTTGGCGTGCCTGATTTTAAATATTATGCACTTGGAGACGGGATCAGCACTGTATTTAAGCGTTCGCCAGGAAAGCTACGCACTCCAAAAAATCCCGGAACCGACCAATTACAATTAACTTTCGGATTTACTTAAAATAATGGGGTAACTTCAAAAAAATAAATTTGCTTTTTAGCCTCAAAAATTTTATTTTTAACCCGTTAAAACCAAAATTAAATCAACCTTGAACCAAAAAGCTATAACCCATGAAACTCCAAATCAAACAAGCAGGAATTATTCATTACATTAATATTGAGGAAATTATATATTGCAGGGCTGAACGTGCTTATTGTACAGTTTTCCTTTTGAATAATGAGAAATTAACCTGTTCGAAACCATTGTCAGAAATAAGTAGGTTACTCAGTCAGCCTAATTTTGTCCGGATTCATCATTCTTTTCTAATAAATTTGAATTTTGTAATTAAGCAAATAAAAAAGTCTGATAACAGCCAGTTCGTTTTAATGTGTAACGAAACTTTGCTCCCGATTGCCAGAAACAGGAAACATTACTTCGAACAAACAATGAATAAATTTCTTTCAAAATAAAGCCGGTTATCAAACATTCTTACCATTCGGAAACTAATTATGACCATTCGGAAATTTTATCTAACCAAAGGGAAACTGTTTGTTATATATCAGTATTTTACGATTGTTTTTTAAAATTAAGAGGTGTATTTTTGTTGTGTCAGAATTATAATAACGTACCGTGTAATACCAGTTGTGCGGTACATAAAAAAATCAAAAAGCATGAAAAAAATTACATTTATTTTCGTTTTGGGATTTTTATCCCTGTCGTTAAGTTGTTTTTCCCAAATTAAAGTGAACAGTAATGGTTATGTTGGAATTAACAAATCCAATCCAGCCTATAATTTAGATTGGTTTGGAACCGGTAGATATTGGGCAACCTGGTGACAATTAATTTTTGATAGCAGTGGTTATAGTGGAGTTGCAACAATACATCCATACGAGGACTGGGTTGGTTGCCTTGGACGGTCGGATAAACGTTTTAATATTCTTTATGTTGACCATGTTATAACCAGGGCTGTAACTTATACTTCTGATGAAACCCTCAAAACGAATATCAGGAATTTGAATGGGTCGCTTAACAATGTTTTAAAAATCAGGGGTGTTAAATATGATTTTAAAAGTGATTTCTTTAAAGTTGATAACCCCAAAATACAAAAAGAACTTGAAGAAAACACCAAAAATGAGATTGGATTTCTGGCACAGGAAATAATAGAAGTATTTCCTGAAATGGTTTTTTTGGATAGCACGAACAACCAATATTCAGTCGATTATATTCAGTTAATCCCTGTCCTTGTCGAGGCGATTAAGGAACAGCAGGATATTATTGACGACCTTGTTGCCAAAATCGAAACAATGGAAGAAAATTGTTGCACTAATTCCCTTAAAAGCGCTTCACTTAATACCGGAACAGACACCAGACTGGCCGACAACGAAGCGGTTCTTTACCAAAATACTCCTAACCCGTTCAGGGAACAAACCGAAATTAAATGCTGTTTACCGGAAGGCACTGTATCCTCAACTTTGTACATTTTTAATATGCAGGGGCTTCAACTGGAAGAATACCAAATTAACGGTACAGGCGACCAGTTGGTTCGGATTAACGGGAACAGGTTTAATCCCGGTATGTACCTTTATTCCCTGGTTGTTAATGGCAGGGAAATTGATACGAAAAGGATGATCTTAACAAAATAAGTAGCAGCTATGAAAAGATATGTTTTGAAACTAATCTTATTAGTCTTGTGCCTCAACGGTTTTACACAAGAAAAGGACTTTAACCTTAATTTTTTACAAGAAATTAATGTTTCCCGTAAAAAGATGAATATTTCTTCCATGAATGTGGATTCTTCGCTTGTTTATGCTCTGAATGAAATAAATAAAAGGACATATCTGATGGAGGAGGATAAAGACAGTATCCGGGCAATTCTTAACTCATTCAACAACCATGATTACCAGATAAAATTGTTAAAGATTGGTTTGGAAAAGAAAAAAAACATCGATCCTGTTGAACTGCTAAAAAATAATAAAGATCTATTCCACATAGTATCAGATTCATGTTATAATATGATTGGCTACACAAAGGTTGAGGAAGCAAATAATGACTATTTACTAGTTCTTGCAACCCAAAATTACATCCGATTTGAAGATAGATTATTATTTGAAGATTATTTTGTTGTCGAAGGAGAAGCTACCAACACCCCCATCCCTGTAAGAAATCGATACATTACATTAAAAGGAAAAACAAATATTGATTCAATAATGTTTTTCCCTCACAATATTAGATCGTTACTTCCTTCTCACAAACAGTCTGAATGTTCAAATGTGATTACGAATAATGATGGCCAGTTCTCAATCAAAGTGGATGGAACCAAATTCAAAAAGAATGGGTTCAATCACATCTTCTTTTGTGATAAAAGTGGAAAGATTATAGCAACCTTTAAGATCAATCAACCATGATAAAATATACTCTTTTATTACTAATACTACAAAACAGGGCTGCTTTGTTAAACTGGAAAATGTGAGTGTACAAAATAATGCAAAACTCACTGTCAATTCAGAAATGGGTGTAAAAATTGAGAAAGATTTTAGTATGACAGCAGGGACACAGCTCGAAATCAATTAGGATTGTAACAGACTTGTAAAGAAGGCAAAAGGATCAAGCCACTTTTGAAAAACAGGTGGCTTGGTTTTTTCGCATCTTGAATCGAATCGCTTCTATTTTTTGTCGGATGTTTCACAATTGGAAGGACGTATTTTTGTGCTTAATGAGAATGGAAAAACAGTTGAATGGTATTGAAGTTCCCCTGTAATATCATCATAAACTACCCGATAAAATATTCAGCGCTGCCACCTTATCTTTGTTCAACTGCTCAGTCAGCGCTTCCACTCCGCTGAATTTTTGTTCATCTCTTATTTTCCCGGCAAAAACCAGCGTAATTTCCTTGTTGTAAAGGTCGTCCGAAAAATCAAAAATGTGCACTTCGATGCTGCGGCTGTCGGCATTTTTATTGAAAGTGGGCCGGGAACCGATATTCAGCATGCCCTGGTATTTTTTCCCCGAAATCAACACTTCCACGGCATACACGCCATAGCCGGGAATAAGTTTATGTGGGTCGGAAGCTTCAATGTTGGCGGTGGGAAATCCCAGTTTTCGGCCCACGCGTTGGCCTTCCACCACTGTTCCGTGCAAAGTAAACCGGTAGCCCAGAAATTTGTTGGCCGTGGCAACATCGCCTTCCTCCAAAGCTTCCCGAATCCGGGTGGAACTTACATACGCCTCGTCGATCAAAAGCACATCCAGCTTTTCAATCTCGAACCCGAATTTATCGGCACAGTTTTGCAAATATTCAAAGCCTCCTTCGCGGTTTTTCCCGAACCGGTGGTCGTAGCCAACAACCAGGCAGTTTGTGTGAAGTTGTTTTACCAGAACCTCTTCCACAAACTTTGCATAAGTAAGCTGCGAAAACGCTTTGGTAAATGGGAAAACAATGAGGTGGTCGATGCCAAAGCGGGCAAAAAGTACTTTTTTCTCTTCCAGTGTAGTTAGCAGCCGCAGATTGGATTCGCCTGGAGCAGTAACCAGACGCGGGTGCGGGTAAAATGTAAAAATCACCGATTCGCCGCCGTGCGAACGGGCAATCTCCTTCAACCGGGCAATCACTTTCTGATGTCCGCGGTGCACACCATCGAATGTGCCGATGGTAATCACCGGCCGGTGTGCTTTAAAATTTCCGATATCAGTGTAAATGTTCACTTTTATAGTTGCTGCCCGGCGAACATAAAATTTTTTCATGAATTATCGGGCACCATCCGCCGAAAAATACATGCAAACTTTTAAATAATGTTATTTTACCGGTTTCATATTTTCAGAACAGGGGAATTTGTTAATTTTACGGCCTTTAATTTAAGAATGAAATGAAGATCAGCAGGTTAATATTCGCAGGAATTATTGCAACAATACTGATTGCCGGGTGCAGCAAGGAAGAAGACATGTTTTCCATCAGCGGTAAAATCACCCATGCCGAAGGGCAAACCATATACCTTGAGGAGCTGAAGGTTGCCTCGTCGATAATGATTGATTCGGTAAAAATCGATAAGAACGGAACGTTCAGGTTTACAGGGAAAACAGGTATTCCCTCCTATTATTTGCTGAAGCTTTCAGAAAATAAATTCATCACGTTGCTGGTAGATTCTGTGGAACAGGTTGTGGTTGAAGCCGACCTGGCCAATTTTGAACGCAATTACCGTGTTGAAGGTTCCCTGGGATCTGTGCAGGTTAAAACCCTGAACGATCATCTGGCAACCACCCGTAAACGGTTAGACTCCATTCAATCGCTCCACAATTTATATCGGGGAAATCCGGATTACCGGCAACTGAGGCAGGAATGGGATCAGGCGTATGATTCCATAAAACAGGCACAAACCGAATTTTCCACGCAGTTTGTAATGAGCAATCCCTTTTCGATGGCCAGTGTTTTGGCCCTGTATCAAAAATTCGACGATCAGGAATACATTATTAAAGACCTGCACACCATGCGGGTGGCAGCCTCAGCCTTAAATACCATTTATCCCAACTCGGGGCATGTAAAAGCGTTGTATCAGAATACGGTGCAATTGCTGCAGGAGGAGCAGAATGCAAAACTTCGCCAAATGATTCAGGAGCAGGGAGAAAACAGCCCGGAAATTGTTTTGCCCGACCCCGACGGAAATGAAATTGCCCTGTCGTCGTTGCGTGGCAAAATCGTTCTGCTGCAGTTCTGGTCGGCTCTCGATCGCAATTCACGGATATTGAACGAAGCCCTTGCAGAAGCCTACCGGAAATACAAAAACAAAGGATTTGAAATTTACCAGGTGAGTGTGGACGACAACCGCATCGAGTGGGTAAGCGCCATCGACGAGGACGGCCTGTCGTGGATAAACGTTGGCGACATGGAAGGCAGCAACCTGGCTGCCAGAAACTACAACATTCAAACCATTCCCTACAATTATCTTTTAAACGAAGATGGGGAAATTATTGCGCAAAACCTGAGGGGGCCGGGCCTCGACAGGGCTTTGTCGCGCCTGCTCAATTAATTAAAACCGAAGGCTGTTGCAACCGTGCAGAAAAAGAAAAAAATATACTTTGTTTCAGATGTGCATTTGGGTGCTCCCGCCCTGAAAAACAACAAAGAGCGTGAACAGCTTTTTGCCCGGTGGCTCGATTCCATCCGGGAAGATGCAGCAGAACTATACCTCATGGGCGATATTTTCGACTTCTGGTTTGAATACCGAAAAGTGGTGCCCCGGGGGTTTACCCGGGTGCTGGGCCGCCTGGCCGATATGTCGGACCAGGGAATTTCCATCCATTTTTTTGCCGGAAACCACGACCTCTGGGTTTTCGATTATCTGCCCAACGAGATTGGGCTTACGCTTCATCGCGACGAACTGGTAACCGAAATTTACGGGAAAAAGTTTTTTCTGGCCCATGGCGACGGACTCGATCCTGCTGACAAAGGATATCTTTTTCTGAAAAAAATATTTACCAGTAAAAAACTGCAATGGGTATTTGCCCGCCTTCATCCCAATTTTGCATTTCACCTGGCACACCGCTGGTCTGAATCGAGCCGCTTGTCGAAGCTAAACCGGCAAGAAGAATTTAAAGTTAAGAATGAAAGCATGTTTAAATTTGCAGAAAATTATTTGGAGAAGAAGTGGATAGATTATTTTATCTTTGGCCACCGCCACCGGATGGCCGAAGTGGAAGTCAAAAAAAACTCCGGAATGATTCTTCTGGGTGACTGGATTTCAAACTTTTCGTACGGTGTTTTCGATGGCGAAAAAGTGGTTTTGAACAAATTTAACGATTAGCAGTTAGATGAGAAGTTGAATAATTATGGCTAAAGAGATATATACACGGATTATAGGAACCGGGAGTTACCTTCCGCCGAAGGTTGTGAAAAACAACGACTTTTTAAACAACACGTTTTATGACCCGGCCACCCAAAAGCCGTTCGACAAATCGAACGAGGAGATCATTGAGAAATTCAGGGAAATTACAAACATTGAAGAACGGAGGTACATTGCCGATGACCAGGTAACTTCTGATTTGGCGGTAATTGCCATTAAAGAGGCATGCAAATCGGCAGAAATCTCGAAAGAAAGCCTCGATTTTATTATTGTGAGCCATAATTTTGGCGACATTGAACATGGCAATGTGCGCAGCGATATGTTGCCCGGACTGGCCAATAAGGTCAAAATGAAACTGGGCATCAAAAATCCGGAGTGCATTTGCCACGATGTCATTTCGGGCTGCCCGGGCTGGACACAGGGAATGATTGTAGCCGATGCATTTATTAAAAGCGGCTTTATGAAACGGGGTGTGGTGGTTGGCGCCGACGTACTTTCGCGCATTTCCGATCCGCACGACCGCGATTCCATGATTTATGCCGATGGCGCCGGAGCAACCATTGTGGAAGCCATTGAAAGCGATGAGCCAACGGGTATCCTTTCCCATTCAAGCCGCTCCGACTCGGTGAGCTATGCAAACCTGCTGACTCTTGGCGGCTCCAACAACCCGGATATGGAAGGCAATGAGCTCTGGATTAAAATGTCGGGGCATAAGCTTTACATTTATGCCATTAAAACAGTACCCGGTGTGGTAAAGGACAGCATTGAAAAAGCCGGCATTGCGCTGCATGACATCAAAAAAATCCTGATCCACCAGGCCAACGAAAAGATGGATGAAGCCATCCTTAGCGGAGTATTCAGGCTGTATGGCGAAAAAGAAATTCCGGATGGAATCATGCCCATGAGCATCAGGTATCTCGGCAATTCTTCAACGGCCACCGTCCCTACCCTTCTCGACCTTGTTTTGAAAGGCAAAATTGAGGGTCAGGAAATCAACGAAGGCGACTATGTTGTGCTTTGTTCGGTTGGCGCCGGAATGAACATCAATTCCATCGTTTATAAGTGGTGATAATTTATCGTACTCCCCTTTAAAAACTTCATCGTTTTGGCTAAATTGAGCCGTTTTTTAAACGGTTCAAAAATTTTCCGGAATGGGCATAGAAGTTTTTATTCTTATTATCGGCCTTGTTGTTTTAGGTTCGCTGGCTGCAATCTTTTTTTTCAATTTGAAACATCAAAAGAAAATTGCATGGCTGAAAAGTGAATTTCAGAACAAAGAAAAAGCAACTGAAAACCAGCGCTTCGAGTTAGTAAAAAAAGCAACGGTTTGGGAAGAACGTTTCAACTCACTGAAATCGGAAGCCGATGTCCTGAAATCGGAATTGCAAAAATTTCGTGAAGAAAACACCCATTTGGTTGTAAGGCTCGAAAAAGCCAAAACCGAATACCTGAACCTGCAGGAAAAGCTGCAAAACCAAAAAGTAGAACTGGAAGAAATTCAGAAGAAATTCACCACCAAATTTGAAAATATTGCATCGAAAATCCTGAAAAAAAACAGCGAAGAATTTACACTGGCCAACCAGAAAAACATGGGCAAAGTGCTATCTCCACTCAAAGAAAAAATCCATTTATTTGAAAAAAAGGTGGAAGATACCTACCAGAAAGGGTTAAAAGATCAGACCGATTTACGTGCCGAATTAAAAAAACTATATGAATTGAACCACCGAATCAGCGAAGAAGCCAGCAACCTGACCAAAGCCTTGAAAGGCGATGTAAAAAAACAGGGCAACTGGGGCGAAGTTGTGCTGGAGCGAATTCTGGAACGCTCGGGCCTGAACGAAGGCGAACAGGGTTACCAAAAACAGTTCAGTGATACTGCGAATGACGGGAAACGCATTCAGCCCGACATAGTGATAAACCTTCCCGACAACAAACACATCATTATTGACTCCAAAGTTTCGCTTATTGCTTACGAAAGGGCGGTTAATGCTCTGACAGATGAAGAACGTACCAAATTTGTAAAAGAACATCTTTTCAGTTTGAAAACGCACATCAAAGGATTGAGCGAAAAACACTATCAAACAGCCAAAAAATTGAATTCCCCCGATTTTGTCCTGCTTTTTATTCCCATTGAATCTTCGTTCAGCCTGGCCATTCAGGAAGACCAGGAACTGTTTTCCTTTGCGTGGGA
>OMKS01003388.1_pt1 | contig 12706 bp, 12 predicted proteins | sample 1674721 | NCBI WGS metagenome assembly OMKS01 (sample SAMN06264996, study PRJEB25208) | sediment metagenome | isolation source: hot spring sediment | place: USA: California | collected 2014-09-02 | reverse complement strand
CAGAAGACGGCATACGATATCTAGTACGGTCTCGTGGGCTCGGAGATGTGTATAAGAGACAGCCTGTTTATACTGTTTTTTAGGGTGATGATACCACTTGTTATAAGCCAGATAAACGAGCTAAGCATCGTAAACGTGCCTAGCATGCTATCGAACTTTAACGAACCACTTGCCACAATAGATGCATTTATTAAGGAGTACCTGCCCGAATCGGTAAAAGACTTCTCAATTGAAAGCTACTTAATTGAGAAAATTAGCTCAATAGTAAATGTTAGCATTGTTACCAACCTTTTCAGCTCAACAGCCAACCTGCTTGGCAATTTAGTTATTGCTGCTTTCTCAATATCTTTCATAACCTTTTTCTTCCTTAAAGATGAAGGGCTATTTTTTGAGGGTGTTACCACGCTGTTCCCCGAAAAAATTGAGAAAAACATTAAGCATGCCTTATCGAGCATAAACAATTTGCTTCGACGGTATTTTATTGGTATTGTTTTGCAAAGCACTGGTATAATGCTGCTCGATACGGTTGGATTGCTTTTGGTTGGGCTACCATTTCAAACTGCATTGGTTATTGGCCTATTCAGAGGAATACTAAATGTTATACCCTACGTTGGGCCAATAATAGGGACTGCACTAGGATTAATAATTGGTGTTGCAACTAATCTCGATATGAGCTTCGCAACCGAAATGATGCCTATGCTCATTTTTATGCTAGTTGTATTCGTTTCGGTACAGCTAATTGACAACTTTGTGTTTCAACCCATTATTTTCTCAAATAGCGTTCATGCACACCCGCTTGAAATTTTTATTGTTTTGCTTATTGCTGGTAGCGTTGGTGGAATATTGGGAATGTTACTTGCCATTCCAAGTTACACTGTACTTCGGGTTTTTGCCAAGGAATTTTTTAACAACTTCAGGGTAGTTAGGAAATTAACCGAGAAAATTTAGCCAATATTTCAGGCCATTTGCTATATTTACATTTTGAAACATGATTACAATGCAAAAATCGATTAGCATTACCATAACCACTTTTCTGCTTTGCGCAAGCTTTACCTTTGGGCAAACGGTCTCTCCGCTTACCTACAGTGTTGACAATACTGTTAAAAGCGACAAAAAAATACAATTCTCGGCTAACGCTCCAAGCGGAGCTTGGAATTTTATTTGGGACTTTAACCATGGCCAGCATACCTCTACAGCCGAAAACCCAACAGTAAGCAGCGATGAGATTGGCAATTCAGCCTTTGAGGTAAAACTTACTTACAGCCTAAATGGCGAACGTGTTAGCACAACTGCAAACATTGATATTGAAAAGGTTAGCAAAACCATACTTCACCCAAACAAAGCCGATGTAATTGAGGCAAGTGCCGATTTACTTGACTTTGCCAATCTTCCGAACGTTTTTACGCCTAATGGCGATTCATCAAACGACTTCTATATTGTTGAAGTAACCGAACCAACCGAAATATCATTCAAAGTTTTCTCACGCTCGGGCATGCTTGTTTACGAAAAAGTAGCAGGCCTAATTCACTGGGATGGGAAAACCTACTACGGGCAAGACCTCCCCGATGGCATATACTACTACGTTATAAAAGATACCAAAGGGCTTTATAACCCTGCAACGGGTTTCTTTTACATTTATAGGTAGCGTTGTTTATACTTATTTACCTTTTTAAAACAACAATCCCGACTTGCTAATATTTTAGAAGTCGGGATTTTTAATTTTGTAGCAGCTGTAAATCACATAAACTACTCCCCACCAACACCAACAATTTGGTACGATGAAACATCGAGGTTCCAATGGCTATCGGGGTTAATATCCTTAACCAGCATATGCGAGGTTGCTTCTGAGTTGTCTTTAAAAACCATCTCCATAACGGTGCCCATGCCGTATCCCCAGCCACCAGTAGCGAGCGCCTGAAAACCATACATATGGCCATATGCCTTTGACAGGTTAATCTTATTGTCTTTGGTTATCCAAAGATTAATTGAACCCTCCTCATTTTGGTACACATACTCGTCGCACCTATACCCTGCAATTTTCTTGGAGCTTCCGGTGGGCTTATACATAGGATGCACAAAATCATCGGGATATTCCTCAACCTCGTCGGCAGCCATATCCATTGCGTCATCGGTCATTTCAACCGAATCGCGAGGCATTGCCATTGCCACACCGCTTCGCTCACCATTCTCTTCGCTAAGTATTAGCATGGCGTAGTTCTTCATATCAAAAATCATGGTGCCCTTCTCCAACTTTCCTGTTTCAGGGTTTACCTGCTCAAACACCAAGGCAAAGCTTTTATCGGATGGGTTGTAAAGGGTGGTGTACTGCATGTTCTCCTTATGACTCAACGAATCGACAGAAACAATATCCATTACCATGCTCGAAGTGAAGTTGTAGCTCTGTTCGTACGCAACATTGTTCAGGCCCATGGCCTGCATCATCTTCTTCTCAAGAAAGTTGGGTCCTTTCTTCCTTGGTTGTTTTGGTTCGGCCTGCTGTGTGCTTTCCTGCTGCTGCTCTTCAACTTGTTCTTCCTGCTGCTCTTTGCCCTTAATGGCCTCAATGGCCTTATTGCGCAACAGGCCCTTTATTTGAGCAGAGGCAATACTTGGTGCAAATAGGATTAATGCAGCAAGTCCAATGGAGTAAATTAACTACTTCATGCTAAATTAGCTATTTAGGGTTTAGTTGATAAACTACTTGCAAGTTAGCAAAACGGATATTCGATTAGTCGCTTTACAATACTTTTTTTTACTCAGAAATAACCACAACATTTGCCGAAACATACGAGGCAAAAACGCCTAAACCACCCTCAACGTTTGAGTACAAATGGGTAGATTCGGCAAAGGGGTTATCCTCAAAATCCTCAATATTATCCAACGACCAATGAAAATGGTAGTAATGCTCGTCAACCGAAAGGGCATAAAGATGTACCAAATGTTCCCCGTAAACGCTAAGGCAAAAGTCAACCTTAAAAGGTATATCCTCACCATCGTAGCCCTTATCAGAAATAAGCATACGCTTTGAAAATGATATGTAGGTAAGGGTATCTTCACCAATTGCATACTCGGAGTAGTTAAAAACGTGTGTGGCATAAAAGTTCTCAACACTGCCTTCATCGGTTAGGTAACCGGTAAGTATTCCTCTTACATCGCCCCATTCATTGGCATTTAGGGTATCGAGTTCAACATTACTTACAATTGGGACATAGCTGGGCACTGTGGTTGAAGCGGTAACCGTTCCGTAATCGGGTGAGGTTACGCTAAGCGTATAGGTTTCGCCCATTTGTATGCTAAACTCTTCGGGCGAAAGGGCATATAAGCCTAAACTACTATCGAATGGCACAAGCATTTGCTCGGTACCACTTTGGCTAGTTAGCAATACATTGGCGTTGGAAACAACAATTACCTCATCACCGTAATACACGTCGTTTATAGGTAAGTTGTAATTTATTGGTTTAGATAGCCAAACGTTAACTTTTACAGAATCTGTTGGGCTTATAAACGACTGAACCACCAATTTTGGCTCAACAGCAGGCAGGGTTAAGTTGTCAACATCATCAATACACGATGTTATGCTAACGAGAATTATAGCGAAAAGGAATACTACTCTTTGCATATCTACACGGATTAGAATTTTATTGACCATGAGGCCGAAGGGATTAGCTGAAAAAGGCTAAGCTGCTTTAGCTTGGTTGTTGATGTTGAGGCGCCTGTATTAGGATTATAATCATACTCAGTACGAATAAAGTAAACGAAAGGGTTCCTACGGTTATATGCGTTGTATACGCTAAACTCCCATGTGCGCTCGTGTTTTTCGAACTTTTTGTGGAACTGCACTCCAATATCGAGCCTATGGTAAGGAGCCATGCGAAAGCTATTCTTCTCACCATAGTCCTGAACATTGTAGGTCCAATGCCAATCGGGACTAACAGGGTAATGCTCTTGAACTGGATATGATGCCAAAGGAAGAGTAATTGCATTTCCTGTTCCGTATACCCAAGTACCCGAAAGTGTAACCCCTTTGCTAAGCTCATAAACCGCAACTAGGGAAACATCGTGCCTTCTATCGTATCGGGCCCAATATGGGTTGCCATTGTTAACCTCGTCGAACTGTAGCTTAGTCCACGATAGCGTGTAGCCAACCCAACCTGTAAGCCTGCCCGATTTACGATGAGCTAACAGCTCAACACCATACGACCAGCCAATACCACTCGTAATATTGTCTTCCCATTTTACCTCGTTGGCATTTTCAGGATCGTCAATCAGTAAAAAGCTAGCCCCCTCGCGATAGGTTATTACGTTTTTCGACTCTTTGTAGTATCCCTCCAGCGAAATGGTTGTTGATAAATCGGGTAGGTCTTTTGCAAGGCCTAGGGCTGTTTGCCAGTTATTTTGCGCGGGAGCATCGGTTGTAGCGGGCACCCATAGGTCGGTTGGCAATCCAATTCCCGTACTAGTAAGCAGGTGTATATACTGATTCATTTTTGCGTACGATGCTTTTACCGACATGGTGCTATTCAGATAGTAGCTACCAGATATGCGAGGCTCGAGGCTCAGGTTAGAGTCGTCGTTATAGTAGTGGTGAGAAAGCCTAAGCCCAGCATTTACAATTCCACGGTCGCTAATTTTTGCCTCGCCCTCGGCGTAAAGCCCCGACTCAAAAGTATTAATGGTTTGCACTTCGCTAATGTACTCATCAATATAATCATCCTTTAGCACAACGGCGCTAGGGTTAAAGCTGTGCCAAACAGAGTTTAGCCCATACTTAACCGTAAGCATCGATAGAGGCTGCCACGAAAAATCGTACTTCAACCCAAAATCGCGAATTCCCGAACGGTACGAGAGTTCAAAGCTGTTGTTGTTGTACTCCTCAAGCGCATAAATTTTAAACCTATAGTTACTAAAGATGAGCGAAAGATTTGAGAACAAATTGTGGTTAAGCACGCTGTTCCACCTAAGTGTTGTGGTTGCGTTGTCCCAGAAAAGACCAGCCTCGTAAAAATCGTTGCCATATTTCTCGCGTCCCGAAAATTTATCTTTCCCAAAATATCCGCTTAGGTATACTTTATTCTTGCTATTTACCTCCCAGTTAGCCTTTGCGGTTAAATCGTAAAAGTAAAGGCCAAAACCCACATCGCTCGGTATAAACGGACGTGCCAGAATATCGTAGTACGTTCGGCGAGCCGAAACTAAAAACGATGACTTGTTCTTAACAATTGGCCCTTCGAGTACCAAGCGCGAGGATAGCACGCCAATGCCTGCTTCGCCCGAAATTTTCTCCTTATTACCATCCTTCAACACAATTTCAAGCACCGACGATAAACGGCCACCATATCTAGCAGGGAATCCACCTTTTGTTAGCTCGATGCTTTTAATGGCATCGCCATTGAACAGCGAAAAAAACCCGAACAAATGGTATGCGTTGTAAACCGTTGCATCGTCGAGAATTATAAGATTTTGGTCGGGGCCCCCTCCCCTAACATACAAGCCACTTGTGCCCTCGCTTCCCTTTTGAACACCAGGCATAAGCTGTATAACCTTAAGCGCATCCTTTTCGCCGAGAAGAGCGGGAATGGCCTTAATCTGTTTAATGGGAATCTCCATTACGCTCATCTGAGCGCTTCGGCTCGACTGCTTTGGCATATCGGCTCGAATTTCAACCGCCTCGAGTTCAATTGTGGGATTGAGCTCAACGTTTAGCTCAATGTTCTTGTCGAGCACAACCTCAAATTGCCTTACCCGATAGCCAACAAACGAGAATGCAACCTCCCACTCACCCACTGGTAGGGTAAGCGAATAAAAACCATAGCTATTGGACACGGTACCAATGGTTGTGCCTGGCACATATATGTTTACACCAGGCATCGACTCGCGGCTACCTTTTTCGTAAACAAACCCGCTTATGGTATATCGCGATTGCGCTAATGCTGAAGAAAACAAAAAAACTAGAATAGCCAGCGCAAGGTATTGCTTGGCTGAAAAAATCTTTTTCATAGGTTAATTAAAACAGGTGTTATACAAGGTGCAAATGTAACTATAACTTGTATTCCATGAGTTTATTGCATAGCAAAAACAATACACTTAACCAAAAAATGTACTAAATACTTACATTGCTGGATTTTTTTTAATCACAACAGCTAACAAAATACAAGCTAATCTGTTATGTATACTTAAATTTACATGAGATTTAACAACTTTAAGGAATGAGCACCGAAACTAAATTTACTCCCGAAAAATGGGAGCATTATACTGCGCAGAACAGCGCTGTTCTTCTTTACCTATACAATACTAGCTGCGATGTTTGCAATACGCTTAGGCCAAAAGTAAAAGACTTGGTACAGCAAAAATTCCCAAAAATTGAACTGGTTACCATTAACGCTGCCGAGAACAAGGAGCTAGCAGCTCAGCTGCGCATGCTAAGCGTTCCGGGAATTATTTATTACATGGATGGCAAAGAGTTTTTTCGCGCAAACGGCCTTATTGTTCTTTCGGATTTTGAGGCGAAAATTAGACGCCCTTACGAGATTATGTTTGGATAGAACGTAAACAAAAAAGGGTGCGAAAAATTTCGCAACCCTTTTTAATGTAATAAGTACACCTTTAAAACTTGTAGATAAAGCCAATAGACGTGCTAAGCAAATAGGTTTGAATAGTGTAGCCGCTATTAATCCCAAAGTTAACGATTGACAAATTATCACTATGGGTTAAGAAAGAGAAAACCGATGGCATAAGCATATTGAAACCCCAATGCTCGTTGAACGAGTAGATTAACCCTGGGCGAAGCGCAATTTCAATTGAATTTTGGCTATCCTTTGATGAACCATCGAAATTTTTTCCGCTGTAAAACCTTAGTGGCAATTCGCCTTGTGCAAAAATGCTAATCTTGTCGAGGTTAATTACCGAGTACCTTGCAAACGGCACAATTGACAGCACATTATCGGTATCCTTATCGCCATCGATATTGATAATTTCAGTGCTATAGCCCAATGCACCACCAACAGTAAAATTCTGGTTAATGGCATAGCCAAACTCGGGCATAATGGTAAAACCTGTTTCCTTACCGCCATCATCATTAACATTGGTAAAAATTACTGAACCACCAACCCACATTTTGGAATCTTGGGCCACGGCCATAACCGATAGCATTACAAAAAATGCTGATAAAAAAGCAATTCGTTTCATAGTAATTATTTTTTTGTTAAGTTAAGAATATACTATAAGGTATGTTAAGCATGCCTAGATAGGCAACAAACAAAGCACAAAAACGTTTAGTCTAACTCTACCTCAAAAAGCTTTGGCCAGTTTTTACCAGTTACAAAAAGCGTTTGGTTTTTACTGTTCCATGCTATTCCGTTAAGCACATCGATATTCCTGTGCTTATCATTTTCGCTAAGTAAGCCTGTAAAATCAATTTCGGACTCAACTACTCCTGTGCTTGGATCAATAACCACAACCTTATCGGTTAGGTAAACATTGGCGTAAACCCTTCCGTTGATAAACTCCAGCTCGTTAAGCTGGTTAACTGGTCCGTTATTATCAAACACCTCAACGCGCTTAATCTCCGAAAACGTTTTGGGCTCGAGGAAATACAAAATATTTGAGCCGTCGCTCATAATAAGCATATCGCCCATGGTTGTTAGGCCCCATCCCTGCGTAGGATAATCGAAGGTTCTAATTAAATCGAAGGTATCGGGATTGTATACGAACCCCTTTCGCGAAGTCCAGGTAATTTGATAAATCTCGCCATCGTACATGGTGGTTCCCTCGCCAAAGTATTGCCTGTCGAGATTAACGCTTTGCAGTATTTTTCCGGTTTTAATTTCAACACGTCTAAGGCTCGACATTCCTTTTTGGCCTGTGCTCTCAATAAGGTAACCATTGTGCAAAAAAAGCCCTTGTGTATAGGCGTTTATATCGTGGGGATAGGTGTTAATTACCTTGAAGGTTAGCTTCGTTGGCTCAACGTTACTCTTCAGCTTAATTCCAACCGAAGCGGTTTGTCGTTGCCCATTAAGCCATGCGGTTGCACGAAGTTGGCGAGTTCCTAGCCTTAGGTTAGCAGAAGGTTGGCTAAACTTAAGTTCCGAAACTCTATTTATACGTTCGGCATCAACAAAGAAAACTATGGAGTCAGGCACAATTGAGTCGTTTTTAAGCCTAAGGCTAACCTCTATATCATCACCCAAGCTAAATAGTTCGCCATTGATTGGTTTATTGAATCCAACTAGCTGCAAGGTTTCTTTATGCTTTTGGGGCTGTTTATTTTGCGAAGAATTTTCGCTTGTGCAAGCCAACATAGTCAGCAACACAGCGCTTAAGATGATTGTAACTATTAAACTCTTTTTCATTGCTTATTGTATGGAATTACCTCATAAATATTCTTTTCCAAAAGGGTTTTGGGTTAATGCCCGAAACCACCTTTTGCTCTTTTAGAGTATTTTTCTCTTCGGGGAAGAACGATTGCCAAACGTTGCTCCATCCTATAAAGCCACCAATATTACGGTCGTCGATAAAAACATCGGCTTCAATTTTTCGGGAAATTTCACCATCGTATCGCTCCTCAGGGTAATTGGCGTTTACCGCGTGAAACTCAACGCCATTCTCCCTGCAAAAGGCAACGGCCTCATCGAGCTCTTTACCCTTACGCACCGTCCACAGAATTAGCAGCATTCCTTTTTGCTGCATAGCCTTTAGCGTTTCGAAGGCAAAAAGCATTGGTTTACCAATGGCAGGGAATTTATTCTCAACTATGGTACCATCAAAATCAACTGCAACTTTAAGCATAGCAAACCTTTTAATGTGCAAATATAGCTATAAAACAATATTAGCATAAGTTTGGCAAGGTTAGAGCATTGCATATTAGAAAAATTGGCATGTACTAGCGTATTGCGTTGACCAATATCACCAAATTTAAGCTACTGGATAATTAAGCAGAGGGCATAATTCTGCTATATTTGCGACTATACCAAATTGTAAAATCATTAGTAACATGAGCATTTTTACCATTGAGAAAAAAGAGGATACCCCCGAGGTTTTAGTTGATTTTGAAAACGGTACTATAAAGTTTACAGGAAAGCTCCTGCCCGAAGACTCGATAGCCTTTTTTGCTCCCATTTTTGAACAGATAAAAAAGTATACTGAAAGCGCAAAACAAAACACAACTGTTGATTTAAGGCTTGAGTACATGAACTCTTCATCGCAAAAACGAATGATTGATTTGCTATTGCTTCTGCTAGACTTTAGCCAAAAGGGCACTAAGATTAGCATCAATTGGCACTACCCCGAGGATGATGACGATTTGCTTGATGAGGGAAAAGATTTAATGCGCATGCTCAATAAGCCAATAAACATTATTCCTTACTAAAAAAGGTACTACTGCAATTTTAGTGGAATGATTTTAGGGTAGAAAGTCCGAAGACCCCCGCCTGAACGATGCAGTCGGGCAGGGAAGTTGGAAGGTTGAAGCATGTTAATTCTGTCTTCTGACTTCAAACCCAAACCAAAGATTTAAGTTTGCTATAATTTACATAGTTTCCACAAAATTGGTAGTAGAACCCTAAAAAAACTTCGCTATGCTAAAAAGGCTTTTCAAACTATTTGCATTATCGATACTGCTTGTAAACCCAGCTGTTATTAATGCACAATTTAGCAATGAATTACCTAAAGCGCTAGCACAGGAGGTTGAGGAGCACAAGGCAAAAGCCAATGAGCTGGAAAATGCAGGCGATTTTAATCAGGCAGCCTTTCATCTCAATAAAGCAGCCACTATCTACTGGGTAAATGGTTTCCCTAGCAAAGCTATAACGCTATTTGAACAAACCATAACCCTAAACGAACACATTGGCAACAAAAATGCCATAAGAATGCTCAACAACAATATAGCAATGATTTATACCGATGAGGAGGATTACTCCAAAGCGCTATTGTTCTTTAACAAATCGTTGAGCATTGCCAGGCAAATGAGCCGCAAACCCGACATAGCTGCCTCGCTGCTAAATATTGCCAACGTGCAAACCGAAATGCAAAAGTACACCGATGCGGCAAAAACCCTAGAAGAGGCCAACGCTATTGCTCGCGAGCTAAACGATGCGAAATTGCTTCGCAACTGCTACTCGCTGCAAGCCGATGTGTACGAAAAAATGGGCAACTCCGAAAAATCGGCCGAGTACTTTGCCATGTATACGGCAATTAGCCAAAAAATTCAGCGCGAGGAGCTGCGAAAACGCGATAGCGAAGCCCGCAAAATTGTTGAAGACGCCCAAAGCAAGGTAACCGAAATTGAGCAAGCAAAACAGCTAACCGAAAAGGAGCTGCTTGATAAGCAACAAGCGCTTAAAGAAACCGAGGAAAATCTTGCGCAAATTGAGCAAATATCGAAAGAGCGCCAAATGCAAATCGATTTGCTAAGCAAGGAAAAAGAGCTAAAAGATGCCATAATTAAAAACCAGAAGCTTGTTCGCAATGTCTTTCTATTCATCATATTCGTAGTCCTAGCCTTTGCCACGCTTTTCTTTTACAACCTTCGAATTAAGAAAAAAACCAACGATAAGCTCCGAAAACAGAACACTGAAATTGCCAAACAAAAGGAGCTCATTGAGCAGGTTAATCAATATTTAAAAGGAGCTCTCAATAAAATTGAAAAGCAAAACCGCGATATTACAAGCAGCATAAACTATGCACAGCGCATACAAGAGGCCATGCTGCCTCCGGCAGAAAACCTATCGATACTCAAGGATAGTTCGTTTATCCTTTTCAGACCTCGCGATATTGTGAGCGGCGATTTTTACTGGTTTACCGGGTATGGCACTCCCGATTCGCTAGACGATGAAAAACACAAAAACTTTATCAAACTGCATAGCTTACCCAAAAACGAGAAAGGTTTTCTTATTTCCGCTGTCGACTGTACAGGACACGGTATTCCAGGTGCATTTATGAGCATGATTGGCTTTAACCTGCTTGAAACCATTGTACGAAACGCAATAGTTAAACCCCACGAAATACTGAGACATTTGCATAATACCATAAGGCGATTGCTAAAACAGCACACAACCGACAACAGAGATGGCATGGACATGGCCATTTGCAGCATTATTGATAATGGGCGAAAAGTGCTTTTTGCTGGCGCAAAAAATCCGGTAATTTACATTGCAAACGGCGAGCTTAACTACCTCAGGGGCGATTCGCTACCCGTTGGCGGTATACAAAAAGAGGACGAACGAAAGTTTACGCTTCACACCATTAACGTTGATAGTCCAACCTCATTTTACATATTCTCCGATGGTTTTACCGACCAGTTTGGAGGATTGCACGGACAGAAGTTTGGAACAAAACGGTTTAAGCAGCTTCTATTAGAAATACACACCCTGCCCATGCCTGAGCAAAAGCTAGTGCTTGAGCAGCGCATGGATGAGTGGATAAAAACCTACAAAAAGCAAATTGACGATATAATTGTTATTGGGTTTAAAATTGACCCGAACAAGTTTACAGTTTAAGGCAAATAGCTATATTTGCCGTAAATATCAACACAATAGAGCAACAGCATAACCAGCAAAAATTAACATAATGAGGTTCATTATAGCTCTTATGGGTTTTCTTCAAGCCTTGCTCGTAGCGGTTTTTGGGCAAGAGCCAAATAAACACGAAGCAAAACTTTATACCGACAGTACAGGACAGGTTTTTACCCGAGCCGATGCTCCTGCATACATTTTTATTGCACCGGCCAATGCTCCCGAAAAGCGAGTTCAAGTTCCGAGCAACGACAAGCTAGCCAACCCCATGGAATGGGATGGCCCCGGTTCGCATTATATAGTACATAAAGACTTGGAGCGAAACATGAACATCCGCTTTAAAATACTTGCCGACGGCAAGGCTCCAATAACCAAGCCCACATTCACAAGCGGGCTACTATTTAGCTACGGCAATACCTACTTTGCTGAAATTGGCTCGCAAATGACCATTTCGGCAATCGATGACATGTCGGGAGTTGAAGCATCGTACATTTCAATTGATGGTAAACCCTTTCAACCAGCACAAAACCCAATAATCTTTAGCACCGAAGGAGAAATTATAGTCAATGCCTACTCAGTTGATAACGTTGGCAATGCCGAGAAGCCAAACGAGTTTAAAATTATTACATCGAGCAATGCCTCCATACAGCTTAGCAATATTTACTTTGGCATTAATAGCGCCAGCCTGAAACCTGAAGCAGCCAACGAGATTAAAAAACTTGCCGAACTGCTAAAAACCTATCAGGATATTTATCTTGAAATTAGAGCGCACACCGATTCTAGAGGAGATGCAAAATACAATTTAACCCTATCTCAAGAAAGAGCCCAAGCGGTAGTTAGCTTTCTTAATTCGAAAGGAATTCCCAATAAACGATTGCACGCAAAAGGTTTTGGCGAAAACCAACCAGTAAACGAGTGCACCGACGGGATACAATGCCCTGAAGAGATGCACCAGGCTAACCGTAGGGTTGAACTTGTAGTATCGAAAATGTTACCCTAAATAAATACACTTGCAAGGCATGAGATATTTACAGCATATACTTCTGTTTACTATAGTAGCGGTTTTTACCTCAACTCATCTTATAGCACAAGACGAGAGCACATTTTACACCGATAGCACCGGACGATTATTCGTAAACCCCAAAACGCCAGTGCATCTATACCTATCCTGTCTCTTATACACATCTCCGAGCCCA
>OMKS01003387.1_pt1 | contig 12716 bp, 15 predicted proteins | sample 1674721 | NCBI WGS metagenome assembly OMKS01 (sample SAMN06264996, study PRJEB25208) | sediment metagenome | isolation source: hot spring sediment | place: USA: California | collected 2014-09-02 | reverse complement strand
GATACGGCGACCACCGAGATCTACACTATCCTCTTCGTCGGCAGCGTCAGATGTGTATAAGAGACAGTTTATATCCTGCATACTTGAATCAAACGATCCATTGCCTCATACTCCCAGATCAGCTCATACTATATTCCATGCTATATTATCATCGGTATTTAGTTTAAGCCCCTGAGTTACATGTGTGACGACTCCATTGGTATCTATCCAAAAAAGAGGAATAATATCGAGTCATCATTTCTCAAGAGTTCAGGAGTACGTATTTACTTTTCACAAAAGCTCATAGGAGAACGCTGCATTTTTTGGAGAATGTCAGAATACATTAGTTGAAAATGGTCTTTGTTCATGGTATCCATATCCTTTTTCACGTACTTCATACAATGCAAGCTCAAGCCCCGCCTCGGCAGCCGCATAAGCTTTAAGATAGTTTTGTTTCCCCTTTCCATCATAAACTTCTTGAAGTACCAGCTGGAATCATCATACCGTGAGTATAAGGAGAAAACCTATAATGAGAATTGCTGATATAATTGCGTATCATGCTGATGTATGGGGAGTTGTTTTCATACTTTTATATACAATAAAAACTATTTTTGCCGAATAAATCTCTCAGAGAGTGTTGTTTGGACGATGATCTCTTGAGATTCAATGAGATTACTTGTCATTCATTGCATGGCTGCTGGACGAATACCTAAAGATATCTGAACCCTCGGATGATCTTCATTTAAAAAAGTAAATCGCATCTGGGTAATATGGCTTTTACTATTCGTGAGAGGATACCATGAGCCCCACTCTATGGCTCAGCTAAGCTCATTGTACTGTTGTTCTCGTTTAATAACAAAACACTGAGCATCGATATTCTGACATTCGCCGATATTGCCTACAAGACCCCAATCAACATCAGAAACTTTTTTTCAGACTGCTATCTCCATATTTCTCAGTCAAGATGCCAAACAGAGAATATGAGAGGCCCCTTGATGTGTTTTCAGGCATCCTGCCTCAAGTCCTCGAACTCAATCTATACTTCCAGTTCGAATATCCTCTGCGATGATATCAAGAGTATTTTTTATATTTTCCTGCATAGATCTGTTAAGCTCGACACGTGTTGACATCTGAGATGCAAGATAAAATATCGTCATCACAGAGATCATCGTCAGAGAAAATATCGTCAGTGCTACGATGACTTCTATTAAGGTAAATCAGGGTTTTTGAGGATATGCGTATTTCATAGTGGTAAATTATAATCTTCTCCAGTCTGTTATAATAGTCTGTATGTCAAACTCATGATATCAACGAGCATGCCATATAACTTTTGATGTGAGTTTCAGTTGCTTTGTATCGATAGGCTCTATCTGCAGATATCTATAAAAATATGTCTCTCTCGCAGAGCTACAGTCGTAGATATAAACATTGTCTGGCGATAGACAGAGCCTATAGCTCTCCATATTCGCAAGCTCAGAGACTCATTCTCGGAAATTAGGAATCTCTGTAATATGCACATGTCAATTTAAGGGATCGTTTTCTACTGTAAAAAAGCCTTTTGTAAAATTTCATCCTCGAGGAATATTATCCCAAGCTGCCGTAATTTTATAGTTGGTATCACGCACATTGCGTATAAGTTCAATCTGTTCTACTGCAAGCTGTGATGCAATGATAGCATTTTTATTATACTCTGAGAGACTGAGCGATGATATCAGAAGTGCGTAAATCGCAACAAGTCACAGAGAAAAAATAAAAACTCCTATCATGACTTCGATGATAGAAAATGCTGTTTTTGAGTATATCTGTTTTATGGTTCTCATAGCTAAAAATCACTTATATGAGACTTTGTAAAATAATAAAGAACTCTACGAAATTGATCTGATGATGACTGCATGAATGAAATCTCGATTTCTTCTCTCTGCTCGTGTGAGATATCCGTAAAAGTAGTGTTTTCCAACTTACGTTTTACCATATCACCACTGATTGCTTCAAAAAAATATTCTGTTCACACGAGACTTCCAGTAAGAGTTACTCATCTTGGAAGATTACGCTTACTAATAATATCAGCATCGCTTATAGACCCCGTAGCGCTCAAATCATATCCTTGAAAAAGAAGGGTATTTTCATCCTTAAAAAATAGTCAAATATGTAGGTTTCAGCTTCAGCTTGTACGTCATTGTATCGCCATATTGCGAGCATTTTTAAGGCTTTGAGACACCTCATTTATGCCTTGTTTTACAAGAGTTCTTTTCTGGTGATGTGCGTAGGGAAAATATGCCGCGAGAGAAACTATCCCTATGATAGTAATAACAACGAGGAGCTCAATAAGCGAAAAAGCATGATTTGAATAAGTACGCATCGTGACTGTCTAGATATTATGCTACGGTTTGAGTGATTTTTAGTATAGCTCCAAATATAGCAAAAGCAAACCAAAGTACAAAAACCCCCGCTATAAGAATCGCAAGCGGCTCAATCCATTTTGTCATATTTCGGAGCGAATAATCCACCTCTCTAATATACTGATGTGCGATTTTTTTGCAGATACTATCGAGGCTCGCCGTTTTTTCTCATACAGAAAGAAGTTGGAGAAAATCAACAGGAAAGAGTTCGTATTCGGGATTAGCCTCCTCTAATGAACTTACAATTTTTTCACCACGAGTAACTCTCACCATAACTTGATGAATTGTATTTTCATAGACACTATCATCGAGTGATTTTGCCGAGAGGCTCAGGGCTTGTACTACAGAAACTCAAGATGCTATCAGTGCTCAGAGATTAGTTGCAAACATTGCAAGCATATAATTTTTTCTCACTTTTCCAAAAAGCGGAGCCTGTAAAAGAAAATAATCAACATGGAACTTTCAAGAATCTGTATTCTTATACCAAAAAAATATAAGAATAATAAGTGCAAAAAAAAGCATTAAAAGATACCATCTAGCTATTACAAAGTCTGATGTTGCTATAAGCGCAATCGTTGCAAATGGGAGCTCTGTTTCAGAATTTTCAAATAACTGACTCACCGCCGGTATGACGTAAGCCAGTACGATAATGATGGCAAGAAATAAAAATATAAAAATAATGGTCGGGTATGTGAGTGCTGCTTTTATTTTAGAACGAAGATCATGGCTTTTACGAAGATTTTCTGAAAGATGTCATAGTGACTCGGAGAGTTTTCCCATCGTCTCTCCTGATTCAATCATTGCAATTTCTCCCGCCGTGAAGACCTGGGGGATTTTTTTCATAGAACGGCTGAGCGAATCACCGCTTCAAACAAACATTGCAAGTTCGGCGATTTTATTTTTAAAAAATTCATTTTTTAACTTCAGCTGCACAGAATTGAGAGCCTCTGAAATAGTAACTCACCCGTCAAGCATCACAGAGAGATACTCATAAAAATTAAATTTTTCAGTAAGACTGACTCGTTGAAAAAACGATATATCACTAAGAGAAATATTCATAATTATTATCTATGGTATAAAATGAGCGGCACTTGAGCAATAAAATTCCCCTCTACCTCACCAAGAGCATAATTAAAACTCGGAATAAAAAATCTATAATCATAGTCTGATGAGGTAAGAAAGTTCATAAAGTTAAAAAGAGCCTCTTCGCTTGCAGCTATAAAAGAAAGCTGGACCTGTGTACGCTGAAATCATATATCACTTTCTGTTGGTCCTACAAATGATATTTCTCGTATTAGGATTCTATTTCAAGGTATGGTGCGCGTATAATCGTGGAGATACTCAAACACTTCATACTCATGAAACTTCTTGCTAAAGAGAGATATAATATCTACAATTTCATTGTCTGGATTTTGCATAATTGTTCGGATTTCTTGTAACTCTTGAAGTCGAGACTCCTGCTTTTTAAGTTCGATATTTTTAGATGTACGATTTTCTATATCGATGATAAGGTTTTGATACAGAGGGATCAATATTAAGGTAACAATAAAAAGTCAAAGTATTACCAGAGTATAAGAAAGAAAAACTTTATGTGATTTATGTTTATATTTCATAATTATGGGATTAGTTATAATGCTTTAACAAAATTACTCTTGTGATTCTCTCGCCTCAGGTACTTCGTTCTGTGGTTCTGGGTTTCAAACATTTTCACTTTCTTCTTCGAGAACTTTAGCACTTTGAAACTCGTTTTGATGCTTGAGTCTCAGCGAAATATCATACTCAATTCTATCATGTCATTTAAATGCTTGAACATTGTCAATATGGAAAAGTGCTTCGGGATAGTCTCTGTATTGACTGAGAAATGCTACCACTTTTTCGTATCAAAATCATCTCTGATCATTATCAGACCTCACACTCATACTTAATTTTCATTCATTATAATTGAATCATTTTATCTCTAGACCATACCTGATTGCAGTCATTTTAATATGGCTTACAAAAGTGGGTATACGCGATTCATGGCTCAGTCGTTCAAAAACCGACTTATTTCTTTGATACAATTCATAACTTTCAACGAGTGGATCAGATTCGCGCTCAATTATGGACTGCTGTACTTTTTTAAGATTATCTTCGATTCTTGCGGTCTTAGCAAGCACGAGACGATCATAGATAAATAGTCATCCGGAAAGAATAATACAAAAAAGAAAAAAAGATATCGCCATAATAAACCTACTATGGGCTTTTTTTTCAAGAAGAGAAATAGTATCTGTTGTTGTCATAAAAAAGAATTATAAAGTATTAAGGCTGGAAAATTTTAAGCATAAAAAGAGTAATGGACCATGCAAGCCACATGATCACGAGTCAAATCAGCACATAAATAATGGTTGATTTAGATTTTTTGAGTTGTTCTTCGTCTCCATTTCAAATAAGGATACGAAATCAAGCATAGATGATATAAAGCACCGCTATGATCGATACAAATGATAGGGCATATATCGCTACATCTTGAATATACTGAGAGAGCGTTCTCTTTGTCTCAACTCCATGAATTCAGGTACCGACAAGGTCAATTCATTGCTGAACCCCACATTCATTTCACTGACAATAGCGACTCGTTGTGTTTCATTTATTGATGAGGTTGTTAAAAAAACTTGCAAAACTCTGAGGCATCAATGTGATATATACAAACATGAAAGAAAGAAGGGGGCTACATATGTTTTTTGGCTTCATAGAAAATATTTTGTATAATATATAAAATCCATACAATTATACGACATTGTATCTCAATATACAAATTAATTTTATTGCCATATGTTTATCAATATTTATACTAGAAAAATAACGGTGTCCTATTTATTTTTGTGAGGCTTAAGTTTTGCTCTGTATTATGTATCATGACTTGAACGAGTGCTTAATATGTGGTGAGCCATCCTCCTTTACTCCGTGATACTTTTTCTGATCTATGCTCTGTGGAAATTTTTACGCAGAAGAGAGCAAGTAGATTTTTTTCTTTTTTTTATCAGTTTTCTTTATAGGATCTCTATATTTATAGCTGTCACGATACTCATTATAGGATGATTTAGTGTCTATCATAATGAGATACGCCCAGCATATTTCCCTCTCTATACCCTCTCTAATGGAGAAAAGATACTGAGGTTTCAAACAGTAAGTCATATCGCATCGCCATCCTTTTATCTTGATATTCGTAATTCTATTGCAGAGGCAAAGAAAGAGAATTTTGTACTCCTATTTGAAGGAGTGAGGCCCGGGACTGAAAACAATATGGAAGCATTTAACAAAGCACTCGGGATAAACTTCTCTGATACGCTATATGATAATTTTTCTCGACTCTACGGAGTAACTCCTCAAGATAATCTTATGTTTCTCTGACTCTGAGAAACTGCTGACATCAATGTTGATATGGATATAGATACTATCATGGGGCTCTACAGAGAGAAAAAATGAGAAAAACTCCATCAGCAAAAGCAGTGAGAAGTGCTTCAGGTTGATGACGAAATCATACGCTTGCTTGCCAGCCTGCAGCCCCGAGAGCTTCGTGTACTCCAATATATCAATCAATCTATATTGAATTTCTTTATGAAGCAAGAGTATCTGCAATGATTGATGCTTGAACAAAGTGGTGTGGATATATTTTCGGTGATACTTTGAGAGCGAGATAGATATATTGCTGAGTTTATATCTGAAGGTGAGTACGAAAAAATGTTTGCGCTTTATGGAAAACTCCACTTTGAAGGTATACTGAGAGAACTTAAACTACAAGATATGAACTGGAAGATTACAGATATTGCATACAAGCAAGTTATTGAGCGTTCCTCCTCTCAGATACAGGAACAATATATGCAACTACAAAGTACAAACCTACAAAAACAAGAAACACTCCTAAAATATATCCAAATGTCAGACTCAAATTAAAAATAGTATGAAAAATAATCGAACCTACAATCAGTAAAATATATCATCACATAAAAAAATCTTTTACACCTCGACCTCGAAATATATTCCAAAAATACCACATTCCAAGACTAAAAAGTAAGGCACAAAGAATATGTATCCCCAAAGAGATGCATCATCTTAAAAATGCAAGAGAAAGCAAGTGCAATCCTATTCCTTGTTCAGAGTAATACATGACGGTGTACAAAATATTTTCAAAAAAAGAAAATCATACCGCAACAGATACTGAAAATGTGAGAAAATGTGAAAGCGAGAGCGTATAATGGTCTTTATGTACCTGTGTGAGATGTCACATAAACTTTCAAGACTCTTCGAGCAGTGAAACTATGAGATAGTATCATACTAAACTCATAAAAGTTGAAAATATTGTTCCAAATAGCGTGCGAGAATTTGAAAGAAGTATATCTGACAATCAACCAAAACTTGACAAAAAACTAAAAACCATCAGTGTAAATACACTTAATATACTAATCGCCAGAACACTATAGAGCATAAAAAATACTCCTCAAAAAGATCTCTTCAAGAGCGAATTAAAGAAAAAAAAGAGACCATACACCACAAAAATACTTCAAAGAAGCCATACAAGTGTCATCATTATTTCTCACTCAGAGAGATATGAAAAAATATTTTCATACACAAATACCAAAGGTGTTTGTGAGCTGAGAGTTATGGGGAGCGTGATACTAGATCATAATAACATTCAAAACACGATATGGCGTCTTTTTACGTATTCGTGACTAAAATGCTCATAGAGATACAACCACGCTAACAGTGGCATCAAAAGAAATAATCACGTAAAAAAAAATATAAGAAAATTCGTAAGCACTATGTGGGTATTATGTAATAGTATCGTCACTTTTTTTCTCAAACTCAAAAAATATCTCTCTAAAAAGATACTCAACTCAAGGATGATCAAAGGCCTGTACCTCACTGCGAAGGTATTCTTCTTTAAGTGCAAAAACCTGTGAATGCGGAGACTCAATTTTTGCTTCAAGATAGGCAGAAAGTATATCAGCGTATTTTACTTTTTTTCAGATATCTCCGTTAAAAGGTTGCAAAAGATAGGGCTTGAGATACTCCCTGTAGCTCTCATCCATATATTCAAATAAATATTCATCCAACATATGGGATTCGACTTTCTCAAGCAAGTCTGCAAATCACACAACTGCTTTTTTTGTAGGAGAAATAATATCTCCAGTGATCACTTCGGGGACATCGTGATAGAGTGCTCGTAGGAGCATCTCAAGCATATATTCTGGAGTGTTTTTTGTATCAAACATCCCTATTATATAGGTCAGATAACATATCAGCGCAGTGTGACTCATAACAGATATTGGAATTTTTCTACTATATTGATTCCAGCGGAGAGATGAGCTAAGACGGAAGATATGTGAGAGATATGTTTGATATTTTGGAGTATTTCTCAATATGGAGAGTGATGGGAGCTCGCAAGCAATTCGCTCAAGTTCAGATTCCATTTCAGCAATATATATCGCATACATATCAGGAAATATGTGAGCATTTGGAAGCGCCTCAGAGTATCATACATATTTTTTTGCAGCATAAATGATATAATCTTCTCTTGCCTTAGGTTTTCAAAAAATAATATCCTCATAATCACTTCTGAGACTCTCGGGCATATCGTAGTTAAGAAAATACCTATATGCTTTTGAGTACACTGCTTCATACATCTCACTGTTGAGTTTTTTGATCGTATTTTTTGTACCAGAGTTAATATCTGAGAGAATAAACTCAGAGAAACTCGAAAAAATAATCTTCTTCATAATATAGAGCCTATCATACTCAGCCTCTTCTAAGCTCACTAAAAAAAGTGCCGTATGCAGTGTTGCTCACAGGTTATCCATTTGCGTTACGTCAACCACCCTTGGGAAATTATTCCAACGAATCATCGACAAACCTCGAGTTAACATCAGTCTCAGTATATTTCCGGTCATAGATATTTTTTACTTATGATAGTTAAAGTATATCTATCTTCTTCCAAAAAACAACAGAGTTTTCTTGCACTCTGAGTCTTTTTTTATACTATGGTGCTAATTATTTATCTATACTCTATGAAAATCTGAATCGATACTCGGGTAAAAGCCCAGAGTCAGTACTATGAAAACTTTGTGTATGAGCTGATAGAAGAGCTCCTAAACTATAATAGTGAGCATCACTTTGTGGTATACATAGATCGTTCAAGAGAGCTCTTTCAGGCGCTCTCCTCTCATACACTTCCAGCCCATATTACACTCAAGGAAATAGGGGCGAAGACATGATGAGCGCGCTCGTATTTTTCTACGAAGAAGGTATATGAAATTGAGAAGTTTCATATGATGGTATTTTTTGATGCACATAGTATCCCTCACAGATATACCCGCCCGTACATCGTGATACTTGAGAGCCTTAAAGATGTATTTTTCCCAAAGAAGAAATGGCTTGAGCGCAAACTCTTTACTTACAAGCTCAAGGCTTCGATGCGACACTGTTATAAGTGTATATGCCTAGATTCACATTCACCCCTTGAACTCAACGAGCATCTCAATATTTCAGAGGAAAATATTGCTCATATCCCTGGATTTTTTCCAAAACTCGAAACACAAACAGAAAATCTTGAAATAGATGTTCGTCTCAAGCATAACCTCAAAAACCACTATCTTATATATGATTCGTGAAATGAAGTGCATAATAATTTTGAACGCATCCTCAAATCTCTCAAAAAACTCAAAGAAGCAGGGACGCCACTCAATCTTATCATCACTTGTGATGCTACCAGTAGTGATCTTGATATCAGAGAAAAAGTCATCGAATATAAACTTAGCTGAGATATCATATTTCTCTGAAGTCTTGAGCAAAAATTTGAAGCAAGCTATTACAAACAATCACACTGAGTAATATTTTCAAGTGTTTATGAATCTTTTCCCTTTCAGTTCACGAAAGCGCTGCACTACAAAAAAACTATCCTTGCAAATGATATCAGAGCCAATAGAGAAGTGATGGATGGGAGTATCATATACCTTGATCCTCTCTCAGTACACGCTATGACAGATACTTTAAGCAAACATAGAGACAAAGAGCTAGCTGATACCTCAAAAAGCTACACAGCGTATCTCAAAAAATACAATTCTAAAATCACACTCACTCAGCTTTTACAACATTTGGAATCATAATATTATGTCACAACTTACAGAAAGAAATATCGAGATACTTAAAATCATCATCGAAGAGTATATCAAAACCTGAAACGTCCTTGGAAGTAAGCTCTTACTGAAGAAATACGACCTCTGAGTATCAAGTGCTACTGTTCGAAACGACATGGCGACCTTAGAGCGCTTAGAGCTCATCTATCAACCCTACAACTCAGCAGGACGACTTCCTACTACCAAGGGACTGAGAGCTTTTGTAAATTATATGATGCAGCAAACACCGGACTATTTTTTAGAAGCAAAAAACACCGAGTACTCAACCTCTAACATCAGAGAACTCGCAGACTTCATCTATACACTCGCCTCAAAGCTTGCTGAAAAAACGGGAGAAATAGCATTTTTCATTGTACCAGAAAAACACATCTGTGAATTTAACGGGATAGCGGCATTTCTTGAAAAAAATACTGGGAAACTCTCAGATGACGGAATGAATATCATCAAGATGCTTGAAAAAAAACCGAGCTTTACGCAGTTTATCGCAAATTTTCCGCTCAGAGAGTGAGTTAATATTTTTATATGAGAAGAAAATATCCTCCCCTATCTCAAGGACTATACAATTATATTAAAGTGACTCGAAATCGATGGAAGTAGCGCATACATAGGTATCATCTGAAGTCTCCAAATGGACTACAGCTTTAATGTAAGCGCAGTGAAAGGAATTATTTAAGAAAAATCTCTCACGATTATCTCTCTCTTAAATTATTTCCTCAACAATGGGTGCCCCAGTTTTTCAAAAAGAAAAATGATTCAGAAAACAATATTTTTTACCCACTAAAAGCTCGCTTTGCATTTTTTGCTCTTGGGTTCCCCGGAAAAGTATCAGAGTAGACGCATCCGCAATAATTTTGGCGATATATATTATGTTTTTTGGTGTAATCAACACTTCGCTGAAATCACCCATTTTTGCGAAAAGCTATCTTGAGAAATTCAAGATTTTTTTGGAGAGTTCCTGACTCTATTTCTTGCTCTTTTTGCTCTCAAGTCTTTATAAGTTCTTCGACACTAACTCAGAGTATTTCTGAAGCTTGTTTTCTCTCGTCATCTGTAAGTTTTTGATGAGAGGTGGAGCGTTCATCCCACTTCTCTCAGAGTGCAAACATTTTTTCTACATCTTTATGGGGCGAGTTGTTGAGGCTACTGGTCCACTTGGATATTCCCATCTCACGAGCAAGCCTTGCTGTACGCTCAAGTCGCATATCATAGCACTCTCGGCACTTTTCTCCACGCTCTGGCGTATGTTCGAGCCCTTTTATTTTTTTAAAAAAATTCTTCACATCATACTCTCCCCGTATATACTTCACCCCTTCTATCTCACAGACTTTTACAAAGGCCTCATAGCGTTTTTCATGCTCAGCTAGTGGTTGAATATTTGGATCATACCAATAGGCTATCACTTCATAGTCTTTTTTGAGATCCATAAGTGGGACTGTTGCATCTGGACCACAGCAAATATGCACGAGGACTTTTTCTTTTTGCTCGAGTACTGCTCTCACTGGATTATAACTTACTCGGTGAATTCAAGTAACTCAGCTGGGGTGAGTAAGTGTTTCTCTGTGGATTTTTGTTCCGTATCAGGCATTTTTTGAAAAATGATACTGAGGATAGAGGCTGTCATACTGGCTCATGAGTTTGTCACGAAAGACTTTTGCAACAATACTTGCCCCCGAAATCTCAGGGACTTTCGCATCGCCTCAGACGATATAGAGTGGTTTTTTTGCAAGCTCGTCAAATACAAAATTATCATTTCCATCTACCACCACCGATATCCCATCAAAATGTGCTGGAATCTTTCTTTGTAACTCAATGATTGCTCGTCGCATCGCCTCTCGTGTGGCTGCCTTGACTCCGTATTCATCGATATAGAAGTTATCAAGCACTCCAACTCAAAAATACAACTCTCCAAGACCAGAACACTCAATAATTTGCCTATAGAGAAATTCTCGCTTCTGCTTACTGAGTTTTTTTGAATCTCTCAATAATCAGAGCATATCCTGGCTGGGGAGATTATTTGGATTAAAAGCAAGCGCACAAGCAACAACAGGTCAAGCCCAAGGTCCTCTTCCTGCCTCGTCAATTCCTATTTTTATATGAGTTTTTTGTACTGTCATCGTATGTAGTATATTTTTTAACATAAAATTACAAAAATTATATGCTCAGCGCTTGATTTTACAAATATATTTTATATCATAGAAATGTATTTGTAGTAATAAGCACACCCATGACACAGCATACGATGGATCAGATCCGTAACGTCATACTCCAAGTTGAAGAACTCAAAAATAAAAAACATTTTCAAAATGCTTTAAAAATCGTCGAAAAGGCGCTCATTCAGTACTCAGATGATTACAGGCTTTATGAAGAACTTGCGGACGTTTACCTCTATATCTGAGATAATGAGAAGGCAAATAAGGCGCTTGATTTTGCCCTTACGCTCAACTCAGAATCTGCAACTGGAAACTACCTCAAGTGATTCATCCTTCTCTCACAAGACAAAATTATTGCATCTATCCCTTATCTTGAAAAATCAAATAGACTCTTTGGAAATAACGCCGAAGTGCTCAGAAATCTCGGTTGGGCATATACAATGGCTTGACAAACAGAAAAATGAATCATCATTCTCAAGCGAGCGCTCAATATCGCTCCTCACGACGAGCTTATAACTGAGGATCTCGCGATGGCACTTATCGGGATTTGATCTATCGTCGAAGGAAACAAGCTTCTCAAACAGATAGGAAAAACCGCACACACAAAATAATATGTGATTTGAAAAGAAAAAAATCGAAGGAAAACGCCATGCTCTTGTTCTCATTGGGGCATATAAACTGCGTATTTGTATCGTTGATTTCCTCAATACAAAAGTACGAATCCTCTGATACTCAGAAAAAAGACAAGATACTTCCCTGTTTTCAAACGGTCAATGTACCAATCTCCCCTGACTTGCTGTGAGTATTTCAGAGGCGCTTACAGCTCTCGAAAAAAAACTCTGACTCCATATACAAAAAATCATCTGTAATTACCCATTCTGAGAAGAGCATCTCAGTATCTCGCATACCAATCATCAAAGAAAACACCCAAACACTGCCATAGATCAAGCGGAGCTCTCAAAGCTCCTGATGAAAGCCGAAAAAATATGCCTCGTAAAATGAGCCTGTCTCTTATA
>OMKS01003386.1_pt1 | contig 12716 bp, 11 predicted proteins | sample 1674721 | NCBI WGS metagenome assembly OMKS01 (sample SAMN06264996, study PRJEB25208) | sediment metagenome | isolation source: hot spring sediment | place: USA: California | collected 2014-09-02 | reverse complement strand
GGGTAAAATATAAAGGGTTAAAAGTCATTGTTATTTTTGAAGGCCGGGATGCAGCTGGCAAAGGAGGAACCATAAAGCGGATAACAGAATGTTTGAATCCACGCAATGCGCGCGTAGCAGCTCTGCCAGTCCCTACCGATCGAGAAAAAGGACAATGGTATTTTCAACGTTATATTCAACATTTTCCAACAGCGGGGGAGATCGTTCTATTTGACCGCAGTTGGTATAACCGGCCGGGCGTTGAGCGTGTTAATGGCTTCTGCACCGAAGAGCAAGTTCAGGAGTTTTTCCGTTCCTGTCCCCAGTTAGAACAAATGCTAATCCGGTCGGGCATCAAATTACTCAAATACTGGTTCTCAGTCAGTGATGAAGAGCAGGAAAAACGATTTTTTGGACGTATAAATGACCCGACAAAACGATGGAAATTGAGCCCAATGGATTTGACTGCCCGCACCAAATGGGTTGACTATTCACGTGCCAAAGATGAAATGTTCGCTTATACCGACACCAAATGGAGCCCGTGGTGGGTTGTTAATGCTGATGACAAAAAAAGAGCAAGGTTAAACTGTATTGCTCACTTATTGTCACAAATAGATTATGCAGATTTAACCCCTGAATCTATAGAACTGCCAACCAGACAGAATGAACAAAGCTACGTGAGGCCACCGATCGAGGAACAGACGTTTGTACCCGAGGTCTATTGACGTTTCTACGCTGCATCAGGATCATAAATTTCAACGGTATCCGCATCGCATTGACTGACTAACCATTCGATCCACCGTGTGAAACCCTCTTCATCTGGTGTATGGAGCGTTCCAAACTGGAATGAAAGTGGTTTGCCACTGCTTTTCATCACCATGTCCAGCTGCCATTGCGTATCTTCCTCTGGTTTCCCAACCGTTCTGACCAGAAAAACTTCATCCTGTCCAATATCTATTGTCACCGGGTCAACACTGGCATTATTGAGGAAAAAAATGATGTCGGTATCATCCTGGTCAAGAGAGGCCAGGTATTGAGCAACTGTTTGAGGGGTCAAGGGGTTGCTTTTGCCGGGAGAGAAAGATTTTGGGAAGACAGCTGGATGTATTCTCGGAAACAATGCACCGATGGTCTGGTTTACGAATGCGAAAAGGAGGTCGTAATCATCTGTAAATAGAATTACAGAGAATATGTTGTGCGCGCGCATTGTGATACGGTTTACATGGGCAATTTCGTCATTTATGAGCTGATTTATTTCCATAGGGCGACCTCACAAAACATAAACGAGATGCTACATTCATAGCATCTCGTTTGATAAATGACCAAGAAAGATTAATCGCGACTGAAGGTTTGGATAGTTTCGCCACTTTTGTCAATGACATCAATGACGATTGGCATCTGACCAACAGCGTGTGTGGAGCACGATAAACACGGGTCATGCGCGCGTACAGCTGCCTCTACACGGTTCAGCATGCCTTCCGTAATCCCATGATCTTTGACATACTCTTTTGCCACCATATCAACAGATTTGCACATTGCATAGTTATTGTGGCCAGTGGAGACGATCAGGTTGACCATGGTAAGACGGCGGTCTTCAGTGGCGCGATAATGATGGAACAGGGTTCCGCGCGGTGCTTCAAGACAGCCCACGCCTTCACCCTGGAAATTCTCTTTGGTGTTTAGAATGTCGGTGCTCATGATATCGGGGTCTTGCAGCAGCATTTCAATTTTTTCTACGCTATGTAATACCTCGATCATTCTGGCATAATGATAGTAGAGGGTATTTTCTACGGGTTTACCACCGTTTAGTGTTTTGAAGATTTTATGGTCCTGGCCTGCCAGTGGGGTATCAATGGAATCTGCCATGTTCAAACGACCCAGCGGTCCAACCCGATATGAGCCATCCGGCCAGCCCATTGGTTTGTAATAAGGGAATTTCAGGTATGACCAGTTTTCAACATGTTCAGCAATGTGATCAAGATAATCTTCGGGAGCGAATTTTACCAATTCATTCCCATCCTGGCCGACAAGGCGCACCACTCCATCGTACATCTCCAACTGATTATCAGGGTTGACCAAACCAAAGTAACCGGTGGGGAATACTGCGAAGCGATCGATATCTTTATGATTTCTTTCGGCCCAACCCTTCATGATGAAAATACCAAGTTGGGCGGTCTTTTTGGTTTCTTCCAAATCGGCTAATATGGTCTCACGCTCTTTGGGTGAAAGGGTTTTGTTGACACCACCCGGAACTGCAAACGTGGGGTGAATACGGCGGCCGCCCAGTATCGCAATCACTTCCTGACCGAATTTGCGTAAGTTGATGGCTTTCAAGGTGAGCTCAGGATTTTCTTCCGCCATTCCTATTACATTGCGTATGGCGGGATCGGCATCAAAACCCAACAAAAGATCAGGGCCTGCCAATTCAAAAAAGTGCATGCCAGAACTTTGAATAATTTGACCATGATGCATCAATTCTCGAAGCAGATTGGCGGGGCGTGGAGGAGTCATACCAAGCACCTGGTCAGCCGCTTTGGCGGCAGCCAGGTGGTGACTGATCGGGCAGATGCCGCAAATGCGCGGGGTGATCTGGGGCATTTCGCTGAGTAAGCGACCTTCACAGAACTTCTCAAAACCACGAAATTCATTGATATGCAAGCGAGCCATATCGATGCTGCCATCGTCATTGACGTGAACGGTAATTTTGGCGTGGCCTTCAATTCTGGTTACTGGTTCAATGGTTATTTTTTGCGTAGCCATATTCGTTCCTTTCTAATGCCAGTTAAGTAAGTCGCCAGTTAATTTGGGCATGCGCCCCTTGGCTAACTCACTGAGTGTATAAAAGATGGCATCCGCACTGGGTGGGCATCCAGGAAGAAAGACATCCACCTTTACGACTTCGCTGATGGCCTGGACACGAGTCATTACGGCCACTTCGGGGTCGTTGGGGATTTTTCCGCTTTCGTCGGTGCTGATGGTGTCAATATACGCGTAGCGCAGCGTTTCTTGTAAGTCGAAGAAGTTGCGCATAGCAGGCACGCCTCCAAACACGGCACAATCACCGAAAGCAACCAGGTATTTGCTGCGTTCCCGCATGCGTTTTATAACCTCAATGTGGGTTAAGTTATTGATGCCGCCTTCAATGATGCCAATTTGCACACCATCTTCGTCGGGATGTTTCAGGTCGGTAAAAGGGGTGGCACGGATGTCTGCCAGATTGACCAACTCCAGCAATCGTTCGTCCATGTCAAGGAATGACATGTGGCAACCTGAGCAGCCTGCACACCAATCAGAAGAAACTTTTGGTTTTGCCATTGATTTACTCCTTTATTGAATCTTAACACTGGCTGGTGTTGCCGTGAGAGCTTCGCGCCAGTAGGTAGGAATTGTGAAATCGAGGTGTTTGGCGAGTAAACTGAGTACTTCTGCGGTAGTTTTTACGTTTAGATCCGCATCGACTAATTTCTCTCGCCACTGAATCTTGCCTTCAAAGTTCACAAAGTGGCCTTGTTCTTGAGCCCAGTTACAGACTGGCAAGACAATATCAGCATTTTGTGTGAATTCTGTTTGATATGACGCTAAAACAATTGTGTTGTTAGCGCCCCTGGCTAATTTTGACCATTTATCATTTAATTTGTCGTCAGCGAGTACAGCCACAAGGGTTTCGCCTTTTTTGGCAATTTTCTGAATGTTGTCAAGGCCATATTGAGAAGCGGCCAGGCTGTTGGCTTTGCCCTTCACTGTAATCAGTTTACCATTGATCATCTGGTTAAGGCACAGTAGAGTCGTCAATGCTTTTGCCTTGGGATCATCCGTGATGGCGCCGCCAAAGAGAATCACCGGTTTGGCAGATGTGCCAATCACAAAAGCAGCGTCCAGGATGCTGTCTGAGGAGATACCACAAGCGTTTGCTGCGGCCTGGACAATCGCATCTGGGTCAGTGAAGCCATCGCATTCACAAGTTTTGAGACCCAGTTTGACCAAAGCTGCCACAAGGCCTTTGATGATTTCTTTTTCACTACCAGGAGAAATATTCAATAAATTTCTCGAATATTTTTCGTAAGAAGCATTGTCAGAATCAATGGAGACCAACTTTGCCTCATTGTTGCTGAGATTTCGTTTGACCATGAAGCCAACAACTTCATGGTGTTTGATCAGGTCCTCACCGATCGTGATGATGCAATCAGCTGTATCGATTGACGACAGCGAGTCTTCAAAGCTTCCGCCCATTTCGTGGGCAATCTTTTTTAGAGCGGTCGAGTGACGCGGACCTTCAACACTTGTGACTATTTTGGCAGAAAGGTGGTCTTTGAACAAGCTAATGAATCCATACAAAGATTGGCAAGTGAGTTCACTGGAAATCACCGCAGCGAGATCATCCTGGGTGGATTTAATCAACTCGGCAGTTTTTTGCAGGGCTTCTTCCCATGATACCGGTTCAAGTTTGCCATTGGTGCGAATCATCGGGGTAGAAAATTTTTCCGCTTCATCAAACTCGTGTAGTTTGGTCCAGCGACCATATTTACAGATCACGCCGGTATTAATCGCGTTGTCATAGTCGCCATCAATCTTGATGATATTATTGTCGCGGTAAAAGACCTCAATGCCGCATCCGATCGAACAACCTGTGCAGATACTTTTAACAGATTCGGATTCTTTTGTCAGCCCCAGGTAGGATGAACGATTGTCCATCATGGCACCGGTCGGGCAATTCTGTACACACATGCCGCAGGAAACGCAGGTGCTTTCGCCCAAAGGGACATTCAAATCGGCGATAATCATGCTGGATGCACCGCGCATCTCAATGCCCAGGGTGTTATTGCCGACCATTTCGTTGCAGGTACGCACACAGCGACGACAGAGAATGCAGCGGTTCGCCTCATGGGTGAACCAGGGATGTGAGGCGTCTACGCGGAAGGTTGACCAATTGGGCTGGATCATCCAATGGGTCATATCCTGTTCATAGGCTGAATTTTGCAGCTCACAATCACCACCGCTGACCTGGCAGTAGGGGCAGAAATGGTTACGCTCAGAGAAAATCATCGATAGCACGAATTTCCGCGCTTCGGTGATTTTGGGTGTGCTGGTAGTAACTTCCATGCCTTCGCTTGCGGGGATGGTGCAGGAAGGCATAAGCGTTCGGGCACCCTTAATCTCAACCAGGCAAAGACGACAACCGCCGTAGGGGGCCAGGTGTGGATGGTCACACAAAGTAGGGATATGAATCCCATTGTGTTGTGCGGCACGCAGAACGGTGGTTCCCTCTGTTACTTCAATTTGTTTTCCATCAATTGTCAGATGAATCATAATTTCTCTCCAATTTTATTGTGCGATTTCAATGTGCGTGGGCTAAATAATATCTACGGCATTGAAATTACAAACCGATTCACAGATGCCGCAGCGGGTGCAGATATCTGGATCAATGACATGAACTTTTTTGCGTTCACCGGTGATTGCGTTCACAGGGCAGTTGATCGCACACAACGTACAACCCGTACAATTTTCTTCGTTGATGACGAACTTGATCAGTGCACGGCAGGTTTTTGCGGGGCAGCGTTTCTCGTAAATATGGGCTTCATATTCATCGCGGAAATGCTCCAAGGTGCTGAGCACCGGGTTGGGCGCGCCCTGGCCAAGACCACACAGACTGTCCTGTATGATTTCGCGGCAAAGGGTTTCGAGCAATTCCAGATCGCCTTCTCTTCCCTCGCCATTGCAAATTCTGGTCAATATTTCAAGGATGCGACGAGTACCTACGCGGCAGGGAACGCATTTTCCACAGGATTCGTCCTGGGTGAACTCCATAAAGAAACGGGCGATATCAACCATGCAGGTGTCTTCATCCATGACGATCATGCCCCCAGAACCCATGATCGATCCGGCTGCTGTTAGCGACTTATAGTCAACGGGAATATCAAGGTATTTTTCTGGCAGGCAGCCACCCATCGGGCCGCCAGTCTGTACAGCTTTGAAACCTTTACCATCTTTAATGCCGCCACCTACGTCAAAAATAATTTCACGCAAAGTAATGCCGAATGGCACTTCAATAAGGCCGGGTTTGTTGAGATCTCCTGCCAGGGCGAATGTTTTCGAACCTTTGCAGTTTTCAGTACCCATGGAGGCAAACCATTCTGCGCCTTTGAGAATGATCTGCGGGACATTGCCGTAGGTTTCCACATTGTTAATGTTGGTTGGTTTGCGCCATAAACCGCTTTGTGCCGGAAAGGGAGGGCGTGGGCGTGGTTCACCGCGGCGCCCTTCCACTGAAGACATCAATGCAGTTTCTTCGCCACAAACAAATGCGCCAGCGCCCATGCGGACTTCAAGATCAAATGAAAAGTTGCTGCCGAGGATGTTATTGCCGAGAAGACCAGCTTCACGGGCTTGTTCGATGGCATGTATCATGGTTTTCACTGCCTGGGGATATTCAGCACGGCAGTAGATGTATCCCTGTGAAGAACCAACCGCATAAGCACCGATCAACATACCTTCGATGACGGCATGCGGGTCAGTTTCCAACAAGAGGCGGTTCATAAACGCACCGGGATCTCCTTCGTCTGCATTGCAGATCATAAACTTCGGTGATCCTTGTGCGCCACGAGCAAAACGCCATTTTAGGCCAGCGGGAAAGCCGGCACCACCTCGCCCTAAAAGACCTGAGGCAAGTACTTCATCAATCACCTCTTCAGGCGTCATTGATTGAAGCGCTTTACCGATAGCGAGGTAGCCATCTTTGGCAATATATTCATGAATATCATAAGGATCAATGACACCGCTGTTCCGGAGGACAACGCGCACTTCTTTCTCAGTAGGCGCTTTTAACTCATCAGATCCTTGAATCTGAAAGTCTGGCGATGATCTCTTTTGTTCAAAATCCAAAACAGCTTGTTTATGGATCTGGGTTAAATTTTCATGGGTCTCTATCAAAGTCATATTCAATCTCCTCATGAATCGAGTAAAGGTATCAGTCCTGATACTTCTTCAGTAATTTTGGCATTTTGCTGGCGGACAGTTTACCGAACAATTCCTCATCGATGGTAATGACTGGGGCTTGCGAACAGGCGCCAACACAACGGCATGCTTCAATTGTTATTGCTCCATCGGATGTCGTTTCGCCAATTTTGATCCCAAGAACCTGTTCGGCTTTTTCGATCAATTGGTCAGCGCCGCCAACATAGCATGCTGTACCGAGGCAGAATTTTATGGAGTGTTTCCCGCGGGGAGCTGCTGTGAAAAATGAATAAAAAGTAACAACACCGCGAATAGAGCTCAGCGGCACGTTCATTTCGCTTGCTACATATTCTTGTAAGGGCGCTGAAAGATAACCGATCTCATTTTGCAACTCTGTACAAACCACCATGGTAGCGCCAGGTTTGTTGCGGTTTCTTTCGATAATGGAATCAATGAATGTTTTCTGTTCAGGAATTGTCAGCGGGTTGGGAATTGTGGTTGATACTGTTTCCATATAAACTCCATTCTTTGTGATCGACTTGCCAAATCAGTGCAAAAAAAATGCCTGCAGTGGTTAAGGTTGTGTGAACCACTATCAGTTGGGTGTTGAGTAATTATTGCTTATTAACGAATTTCTTATAACTCTGTTCGAAAATTCACAATGTCAGAAAGCATTATAACATCATTCTTTCTGAAGGTTTGCTATAATAAGTCATGTTTAAACAGACGTTAATCCCATAATAAGAGGTGTTTTTTCATGCAGCAATCGCCAGTGCAATCCATAAAAGGAACCCGCGACTTTTATCCAGAATTGTTCCAAACCCGAGAGTGGTTGGTGTCAAAAATAAAGAAGGTTTCAGAAGCGTTTGGATACCAGCCATATGAAGGCCCCTACCTTGAGAAATTAGAGCTTTACGCTGCCAAATCGGGTGATGAGCTGGTGAAAGAACAGGCGTTTTGTTTTGAAGACCGGGGAGGAGAATTTATTTCGCTGCGACCGGAACTGACACCCACCCTCGCCCGTATGGTCGCTCAGAAGCAGAGACAACTGGCCTTCCCTCTCCGGTGGTATCAATTTGGGCCATTTTGGCGCTATGAGCGACCGCAAAGGGGGCGATCAAGGGAGTTTTTCCAGTGGAATATCGACTTGTTGGGGGTAAATTCTGCAGCAGCGGATGCCGAGATGATATGTATCTGTGCTGCCTTTTTTGAATCGGTTGGGCTGACACCTGACACGACAAAAATTCAGATTAACCATCGCGGATTAATGGACGGCGAACTTAACCGAATAGGGATTGTGCCTGAACAGAAAAAGGATGTGTTTCGTTTGATCGACCGCCGCGGAAAAATGAATGAAGCAGCGTGGTGCAAGTACGCCGTAGATTTGGGGTTGGCAACTGCCCAAATAGAAGGTATAGCTGATTTATTGATGAATAGCGATCTTTGGAAATCATCTGATGATTTGGCGAGGATCAATGAAGCCGTCAAGGCTGCAGGTTATGAGGCATACGTAGAATTTACCCCGACTATCATACGTGGATTGGATTACTACACGGGGACAGTGTTTGAAGCTATGGATATTCGTGGCGGAAGAGCCCTTTTAGGTGGTGGACACTACGATAATCTGGTGGGGGATGTAGGAGGGGAGCAATTGCCTGGTGTCGGATTTGCTATGGGCGATGTGATGATTTCAGTTGTCCTGGAAGATTATGGGTTGCTGCCAGATTATGAAGGTTTATCCGATACGGTGATGGTGACTATCTTCGATGAGACCACCCAAACGGCAAGCCTTGCTCTGGCAAGTATGCTGCGGTCACAAGGTATAAAGGCCAGTTTGTATCCAGAAACTGAGAAACTGGTAAAACAATTCAAGTACGCTGACAGGATGGGGATGGCAGTCGCGCTGGTACTTGGCCCTGATGAAATCGCCAATAATACCATCGCGGTAAAGGACTTACGTTCACGCAACCAGGTCGAGGTGCCGGCAGCAAAGATCATTGAGACAGTCAATAAATTTCTTGCTTAAGTCGCGCGTCGTGTGATATACTCTTGTGCGCTGTCGATGGTGGCTGTAGCTCAATGGCAGAGCACTGCACTGTGGATGCAGTTGTTGTGGGTTCAAGTCCCATCAGCCACCCTTCATGAAACCGCTACCATGAGCGGTTTTTCTTTTTAACGACTTCCTTTTGTTTGTAATGGATGTCTGGGAGGGTCCGTAGCATTTCGGCTGCTGTTTCTGCGGTGATATCACGCTGCGGCATCCCTAACATTTCAAAACCAACCATGAATTTCTTCACAGTTGCTGATCGAAGCAGAGGCGGGTAAAAATGTGCATGAAAATGCCATTCAGGATGGCTTTTGTCGTCATAAGGGGTTCCATGGAAGCCCATCGAATAGGGGAAGGAGGTTTCAAATAGATTGTCATATTTGATCGTCAAGCGGCGAATAATGTCTGCGAGATCGTTGCGTTGTGTTTTGTTTAAACCAGGCATACTGCTGACATGTTCATTGGGGAGCAGCAATGTCTCAAATGGCCACACCGCCCAAAAAGGCACAACGACGGTGAACGAGTCATTTTGAAGGACAATCCTTTCGGTTTCTGCCTGCTCCTGAATGAGGTAATCACACAACAAGCATGTGTTATGGGTATTGAGATATTGCTGTTGTTGTTCTGTTTCTTTGGCCGGTTCGTCCGGCACATGCCCTGTTGCCCAGATTTGACTGTGGGGGTGCGGCTGAGAGCATCCCATGACTGCGCCTTTGTTTTCAAACACCTGCACATATTGGATGAACGATTTTGCACCGAGTTCAGCGATTTGCTCTGCCCAGGTATTGATGACAGGCACAATCTCCTCTGTGGTCATTTCCGCCAAACTCAGGTTGTGTTTCGGTGAGAAACAAACCACCCGGCATATGCCCGGCACCTCTTCAGCAATAAAAAAGCGTTGATCCCTGGATTGGTGGTCTGTTTCATCCGAAGGAGGTAACAGCGCCGGAAAATCATTGTCAAAAACAAATGTTGTGGTGTATTGGTCGTTCACTGCGCCTGAATTTCTGGTATTTCCCGGGCAGAGGTAACAACCAGGATCATAAGCGGAGAGATTTTCTCCGGGTGATTTCTCTTTTTGGCCTGACCAGGGCCGTCTGGCTCGATGGGGAGATACCAGCACCCATTGGCCTGTTAATGGATTGTAGCGGCGGTGAGGAATTTGTCTGTTCATTGGACTCCTTTGTTGTTGGCTCATTTGTGGCTGGCTTGATTGAAATCAGCGCTCATAAATAAGAAGGCTCCACCCATCAGCATAAACATGGGTACTATGTTCATGATCAATCGACCACGCAGAAAACTTTCCAGCAGGATATAAGTTAATGGTGATAAAAATGCAACCAATCCACCGGCCACTTCAAACTGAAAACTTAACCCGACACTGAGAATGAATAGAAACATACAGACCACCTGGCTGATGCGAATCCAGTTTGTGGCCATCATGCGCAGATCGGCGCCGATCATGTTGCGGAATTGAAAAAGCAAGATAAGGGCTAAGGGCACTGATATGAGGAATCCCACAAAACGAACAGTTTTTCTGGCAACCATTCACAACTCCTTTCCAATTCGTCTGCCTGGTTACAAACTATATTATACGCATCAACCTGTATCTTGTTGATATCTGGTGGGGATTTGATAAAGTTCTTCGTAAATATCGTGGGCATTGAGTCCCAATATTGTCAGGAATTGCCCGGCAGGCAGGTCGATGTTGCTTTTATATTGCGAATCAGCCATGAGGGTGTCAATATCTGTATGTTTTTGCAGGAGGCCACGGATATCCAGGTTGTATAACAGGATGCCAAAGGGTGTTTCCAGATCATATTTCGACAGTGGTATTGCCATACTGTTGTTTGAGTGGTCAGTTAAAGGGGTATGGTCTGGATTGGTTTCCGGGAGCAGCGCGCTTACCTCGGTCAGCCATGTCGAAAGGGAAAGCGACAAGGAATTGCGCATAGCCAATTCATTCAAGGCGACATCACGGTGTTCGCCAGGATCAGATGCAAGGTGATGGAGTTCTTCCCGGTTGTCTTCAAAGAATCGGATCAGTTTCCAATCATCCTGACGAATAGCCGCCGCTGGGGTGCCGCCCTGATTGCCATAATGGGGATAATGCCAAAAGATGCCCTCTCTATCTAAAGTTTTTCCGCCTAATAATAGGGGCTTCAAGCTCAGGCCATCTAAGGACTGTTCTGATGGCAAAGGTAATTGCGCAATGTCAAGAATAGTTGGATAAAAGTCGGGGCTGGATACGGGAACTGAACAGAATGTGGATGGTTGAACTGTGTTCTTCCAGCTGATAAATAAGGGTTCGCGGGTACCTCCCTCGTACATCCAGCCTTTGCCCTCACTGAAGGGGAGGTTTGAGGTAGGGCTGCCTTCTGAGGTTGCCAAACCGCCGTTGTCGGAGGTAAAGATGACAACGGTGTTCTCATCCAGTCCCTGCTGTTTGAGCGATTCTAACAACCGCCCGATGTTTGCATCCAAGGCATAGATCATGGCGGCATACTGAGGATCAGATTGAATAACCCTTCGCATAATGCGGCGATCTTTTTTGTGATCACACGGAAAATGTTCTCCTGCGATAAACGGGTTCAGTACATCCAACCCCATCGCATGTGCCTTCTGTTGAAAATATTCCACATACTCTTGCGGTGCCTGTATGGGATTATGAACACTTTAGTAGCAGAGGTTGAGAAAGAAGGGGCGGTCGGTTTGGCGGTTAGTAACCAGTGAAATTGCCTCATCGGTTAATCGGTCTGTAAGATATTCTCCATCCGGTCCATCCTCCAAGGTAGGAATGTGATACGGGCTGAAATAACCGGCAGGTGGATGTCCAAATTGGCAGCCAGCGATATTGATATCAAAGCCGTGGTGTTCGAGGTAGTATGGTTCATCGCCAAGATGCCATTTGCCGATATGCCAGGTCTGATAACCACCATCAGACAATGATGCTGCCAGGCTTTTCACGCTGAGTGGCAAATGATCTATGTAGGGTGCATCAATCAATCTGCCTTTTGAAGGGTGATCTTTGGCAGATCCAATGTAATTGGTGACACCGATTCTGGCTGGATATTGGCCTGACAAGATGCTTGCCCGGGTGGGTGAACAGACCGGGCAGGCGGCATAGGCATCGGTGAACACCATACTTTCACGAGCCAATCGGTCAAGGTTGGGGGTCTCGTAAAAAGTGGAGCCATAGAAGCCGATATCTTGACGGCCAAGGTCATCCACGAGGATGAGAATAATATTGGGTTGTTGGCTGGTGGTATACATATCAAAAATTATAATATGAAATCTTAACGAGAATTGGTTTTACTTTGCATACGCCTATCTACTATAATTTCCGTATTATGCTGACCGCAATGAAGTATATTCGCCAGTTCCATTTGTTTCTAGTTTTCCTTCTCGGTACCACCTTGTATCGGTGTGGTTTTACCTACGCAACGCCAGGTATTCAGAAAAGCACAGCCATTCAAGAGGATGGTCAAACCTTATTTATTGTTCCGATGCCTCAACAGGCTTCCACCTTGACTCCGACCATTGAACCAAGCACAATAACACCTGCAGTGCCAACTTTTACCGCAACTTCCTCTGAGATAAAGGAGGAGGATACAGATTCTGTCAAGGTCCCATTTTTCGTACAATCGTAAAGTAGAAAAACGGGCAGTTCATTTGGGTTGATATTGATAGGGCGGAACTCCGCCAAGCGCCTCATGGGGGCGAATTGCATTGTATTCTT
>OMKS01003385.1_pt1 | contig 12717 bp, 10 predicted proteins | sample 1674721 | NCBI WGS metagenome assembly OMKS01 (sample SAMN06264996, study PRJEB25208) | sediment metagenome | isolation source: hot spring sediment | place: USA: California | collected 2014-09-02 | reverse complement strand
GATGACTGGTTTGTGCCCACCTTTCGTGAGCTGGGAGGATGGCTGGTGCGGGGCGTGCCTTTGCGTCAGGTTTATCTCTATTTTTATGGCAATGAAGAGGGAAGTCGCCTGGAAATCGGCAAATACCACGCCCTGCCAGTGAGCATTCCCATTGCCAGCCAGATGCTGCACGCCGTTGGTTTGGCCTACGCCGAGCGCTACCAGAAAAATGATCGAGTGGTAATCAGCTTTGTCGGGGATGGCGGAACTTCTGAGGGTGAATTTCACGAGGCGCTGAACTTTGCCGGCGTCTGGAATACAGGAAATATATTTTATGTACAGAATAATCAGTTTGCGATTTCGGTGCGGCGCAAGATTCAGACCCGCAGCGCCACCATTGCCGAAAAAGCTTTTGGCTACGGTTTCGAAGGGGTGCAGATAGATGGAAATGACTTGTTAGCCGTCTATGCTGCTACATCGCTGGCCGCTGAAAATGCCCGCGGCGGCAAAGGTCCAACACTCATTGAAGGCTACACCTATCGCCTCGGCGCCCATACCACCGCCGATGACCCCAGCCGCTACCGTGAAGACACTGAAGTCACCGAGTGGCTCGCCAAAGACCCCATTTTGCGTGTTGAGAAATATCTGTTGAATAAAAAACTCATCACCGACACCGAAATCGAAACATTGAAAAAAGAGGCCAAAGCCTTTGCCGTCAGTGAATTTGAAGCTGTGGAAAAGAGTCAGGATCATAGCCTGGAGGATACTTATCGTTATACATTTGAGACCATGCCGCTCATTCTCAAAGAGCAGCTTGAGAAACAGGCAGCCTTTGCCAAAGGAGGTGCAAAATGAAACCCTTAACCATGATTGCAGCCATCAACGATGCTTTTAAAGTAGAGATGCGCCAAGACCCTAGCGTGGTAGTCTTTGGCGAAGATGTAGGTGTGGAAGGCGGCGTTTTTCGCGCCACGGCTGATCTGCAGAAAGAATTTGGCGAAGAGCGCTGTTTCGATAGTCCTCTCGCCGAGAGTGCCATCGCCGGCTCTGCCATGGGTATGGCTATCGCCGGCCTGCGTCCCATCATAGAGATGCAGTTCAGCGGTTTCGCCTGGCCAGCTTTTGATCAGGTGATTAACCACATCAGCCGTATCCGCAATCGCAGCCGGGGCACATTGACTGCGCCGATGGTGATTCGCATGCCTTACGGCGGCGGTATTCGGGCGCTAGAGCATCATTCTGAGAGTATGGAGGCCATTTGGGGACACATTCCCGGCCTGAAAGTGGTCATTCCCAGTACTCCCTACGATGCCAAAGGATTGCTCATTGCCGCTATTCGTGATGAAGATCCAGTGGTTTTTATGGAGCCCAAGCGAGTCTATCGTGCTTTCAAGCAGGAAGTGCCGGAAGATGCCTACACCCTGCCCATTGGCAAAGCCCGTGTGCTTCATACTGGCGAGCAGCTCACTTTGCTAAGCTACGGTGCACAAATGAAAGAAGCTTCCGCCGCAGCCGCAATTCTTAAAAAAGAGGGCTACTCGGTGGAGCTAATTGATCTGCGTACAATTTTCCCCTATGACAAAGAGACGATTTTAGAAAGTGTCCGTAAAACAGGGCGCTTTCTTGTGGTGCACGAAGGTCCCCAGACCTTTGGTGTGGCCTCAGAGCTGATTAGCGCCGTCACAACCGAAGCTTTTCTCCATTTGGAAGCTCCGCCAAGCAGGCTCACAGGTGCCGATACAATATTCCCCCTCTGCCGCGGTGAACACCATTACATGATTTCGACGGAGCGCATTGTAGCCGAAGCGAAAAATATTATTAACTACGCAATTTGAGAAAGGGGAGAACAATGATTTTTGAATTTAAATTTCCAGATGTCGGGGAAGGTGTTCACGAAGGAAAAGTCCTGCAATTGAAATATAAAGCAGGGGATATGGTGGAAGCCGGAGAGATCCTGGCTGTCATCGAAACCGATAAAGTGGTGGCCGAAATTCCGTCACCCAAAAGTGGTAAGCTACAGAAATACGGCGCCGAGGAGGGACAGATAATTAATGTTGGCGAAGTGCTGGCTTTTCTCGAAGTGGATGGCGATGCTCCAGCCAAAGAGGTGGTGGAAGAAGAAAATGCTGGCGTGGTAGGCGAACTGGAAGTAGCCACTGGTGACAGTTTTATGCCCGCTTCCGGTGAAGGATTTATTGACGGCGCTGCGGAAGACAGTACCCTCGATGATCGGCAGGCGAAAGTTATCGCCACACCTGTCGCCCGAAAAATGGCATCCGACTTGGGAATCCGTCTCGACAGCATCAAAGGCAGTGGTCCCGGCGGACGGATTATGAAGGAAGATATTCTCCGGGCCAAGACTTCCGGAGAGATTGAATCAAAGCCCGCTTCCAAATCCGAAGCAAAAGCTGAAAAAGCCCCTGAATCGCTCAAATCAAAAATGCCAGCGATCGAAACAGCTCCAGTGAGCGCCAGCTCCACAAGCATACCCCTCAGCACTATGCGCCAGACCATCGCCCGCAATATGGAAGAGAGCAATCGCATTCCAGCGGCTGTGATTCAGGATTTTACTATAGTAGATGCCCTGGTAAAGCTCCGTGAACGTCTTAACGAAGGCCGGGAAGGGGCGGACCGCCTCAGCTTTCAGCCTTTTTTCATTAAGGCGTTGGCGGCGGCGCTGAAGGCTTTTTCTCAGCTCAACGCCACCTACGATGCAGCAAAGAGCGAAGTGACCGCCTACAAAGAGATTAATGTGGGTTTGGCGGTAGATACTGAAGTCGGGCTTATGGTTCCGGTAATTCGCAATGTTGAAAGCAAATCTATTGCTGCCATCAACCGCGAGATGCGCAGCCTGGTGGAAGCAGCTCAGAAAAGGACTATTGCCCTGAACGATCTTCGTGGCGGCACCATCTCTATCACCAATTACGGCGCTTTTGGCGGAGTTTATGGCGTGCCGATGATTAATCCGCCGCAAGTGGCTATTTTGGGAATCGGCAGAATGCATCAGGCGCCTGTGGTGAAAAATGGTGAAATCGTTCCAGCCTGGGTTCTGCCCGTCTCGCTGCCTTTTGATCACCGCGTCATTGATGGCGCGCTGGCTTCCAAATTCGTCACCCGCTTCCTCAATCTCCTGCACAACCCTGACGATTTACTGATTTCAATGTGAGGCGCGAGCTGGGACTTAGGAGACAGGTGAATAGGAGTTTAAACAACAAATGATGAATTCTTTAGATAATCACTTATCCGCAGCTAATCACAGAACGCATTCTCCCTCTGAGAGGAGGTGGTTACTGAGCGAAGCGGAAATGTCGGCTCTTCATCAAACATTCATTATTTGCCAAACTATGCTTCGCCTGGCTTGCCCTATCACCAATCAACCATCAAACTTGGAGAAACAATGACAGAAAAAATATATGATCTAGCCATCATCGGCGGCGGCCCCGGCGGTTACGTGGCGGCGCTGCGGGCAGCACAGGGTGGACTTTCCACTGTCCTCATTGAGAAGGAGGCTATTGGAGGAATGTGCCTTAATTGGGGCTGCATTCCATCTAAAAGCCTCATCAGCAGCGCCATTCTATATGAGAAAATGTTGAAAGCCGAAAAATATGGGCTTACTGGCGTGGATTTCAAAGCCATCCGCCCCGACTGGGGAAAGATGAATGACTATGCCCAAACCGTAGTGCAGCGTCTCACCCGCGGCGTGAAAGCGCTGCTGGATAAAAACGGCGTCGAAACCATTCTAGGCGCTGCTGAAGTTCAGAATAAACAGTCGCTGAAAGTCAATGAACAGATTCTTCGCTTCAAAAACCTTATCATCGCCACCGGCAGCAACTATCCGCTGCCGGACTTTGTGAAGGATGAGGTCAATTTCTACACACCCCGCACGATCTATGGCATTCAGGAGCTGCCGAAAAGTCTCACCGTCATCGGAGCCGGTGTGGTGGGTGTCGAGTTTGCATTGCTCTTTGCATCACTGGGTGTGAAAGTTACTCTTTTGGAAAAGCACAAAGAGCTGATGAGCTATATGGATGTGGACCTGATTGCCGCCCTCAAGCTGGCTCTGAAAAAGAATAAGGTGAAGCTCATCACCGATGCTAATGCTTCAAAATATGATAATGGAGGATTAACAATCAAAAAAGGTGATGATAAAGAGGAAATTCTCAGCAGCGAAATCTATCTCGGCGCCCTTCCACGTACCGCCAATCTCACAGGTCTGGATGCCCTCGTTAAAGCCGGAATGGAGATGAAAAATGGATTTATCCGCAGTGATCTTCGCGCCAGAACCACGCTGCCCAATATCTATGCCGTCGGTGATGTGAATGGCAAGATTATGCTGGCCCATGTGGCTTCCGCTGAAGGCACTAGCGCTGTGGAGACTATTCTCGGAGAAGGCAAAGACCTTGTTTATGATCTGATGCCTTACAACCTCTACGCCAAGCCGGAATTTGCCTCGGTGGGACTCACCCAGCAGGAAGCAGAGAAGCGTGGATTCCTGGTGGAGACTGGGAAATTTCCCATGACGGCTAATGGCAAAGCTCTGGCCGATGACAGCGCTGATGGTTTTGTGAAAGTGGTTTACGATAAGAAATATGGGGAAATTCTGGGTGTGCACATTGCCGCCGATAATGCAACAGATCTGATTTCTGAGTCAGTGATGGCAATGAAAGTCGAAAGCACCGTCTGGGATGTAGCCTCTGCCGTTCATCCCCATCCCACTTTCTCAGAAGCCTTTTTGGAAGCCACTTTCAAGGCAATGAAACAACCTTTGCATACTCTCTGAACTCCTCCCGTTAAGAGGTCTGCGACACAAAGCCCCGAAAAACCGGGGCTTTGTATTATCTTCTTTAATAAACCCTTCTGAAAGCTGTTATATTTGAATATCTTTATGCAGATAATCTCGAATTTTCAGACTCCCAAATTAATTTGATACTTTTGGTATCAATTCCCAGGTATAAGGATTTTTATGTTAAAAGTAAAGCTTAATCACAGCCTACTATGGCTTTTGGGCTTCTTTTTCTTCTATGAGGCGGTGCCAGGCCTGGAGTCTGGTTTCGCTGATTTCACCTCGGCCAATAGCATCTCGAACGGAGCATCCCGGTTCTTGATAATGACGGCAGTCACTGAAGCGGCAATTCGCAGAGATTTCTAAAATATCAGCGAATGTTTCATCAATGTCTGCTAATTCGGCGCTGAGCTGCAATTCACGGATACCTGGATTGTCCATTAAAATTGCACCATTTTTTATAAGGATCAGCTCTCTTTTGGTCGTGGTATGAACGCCCTTTTTGGCAGAGTGGCTGATCTCCTTTGTCTCCAGCATTTTTTCACCTATTATGGCATTGATAATTGTAGATTTGCCAACCCCTGAGCTGCCCAACAAGGCATAGGTTTTAGCTGGTTCTAATAGTTTTTCAAGCTCTGAGATACCCATTCCCGTTTTTGCCGACATCAGCAATACGGGTATATTCATCGCACTTTTTTCTATGATTATTTTCATTTCTTCCGGGTTTGCTGCAAGATCAGCTTTATTGAGAATTATCAGCGGCTCTATATCCCCCTGATGGGCTGCGGCCAAATATCGTTCCACCCTGCGCGGATTAAAGTCTCGGTCCAGACCGCTGATAATCAGTAGATAATCGAGATTAGCTGCAATGAGTTGTTCATTATTTACAGCAGTATTTTTCCGCTTTCGGGCGCCGGATGCTGTGCGTTTCAAGAGTGATTTTCGCGGCAGTATCTTTTCAATGCGCGGCGAGTGTCCAATTTTCTCAGAAAAGAGTACCCAGTCTCCAACAACGGGACGGTCCATCACCTTTATTGCTTTGTGAAATAAAACGCCGCTGATGGCAGCATTTATTAATCCTGATTCTGAAACCAGAAGAAATTCACGGCGATGGGCGGTAAGAATTCTGCCAGGTTTCAAACCAGATTTCGCCGAAAGCCCTTTCTCGTAAAATGATGACCAGCCATAGCTCTGCAGAATAGAATTGTTCATTGATTAGGAGAGGCAAGTCTGAAAGAAATTGTTCATTTTTCCCAAACTTGAAAAAGTGTTTTGGCAATATCTGTATTATCCAGGTAAGGGCCCCAAACCGGGTCATTTCCTGTGGCAGTCTCGAGGAAAGCTTTAGCCTGCGCACCTTTGGCGAAAAATGGCACCAGCGAATTGGTATGTGAACCGCTGCCCCACTTCATCTCAGGAGTCTGGCCTTTGCCTTTGCCCAGGGGAAGGTAATTTTCTCCATAAGGTTCACCCGGGCCGGTGAGAAAGCCCGTCTCGTGGTCGCTGGTCACGATTAGCAGCGTCTCTTTCCAACTGCTTTTTTTTTCAACCCACTTACAGACCATTTCAACGGTACGATTGAAATCGGCCATTTCTTCAATGAGACGGCCATCCTGATTGGCGTGAGCTGCCCAGTCCACTGCCCCGCCTTCAATTATCAGGAAAAATCCTTTTGGATTATTGTCCAGCACATTGAGGGCGGCGGCAACCATTTCGGCAAGAGTAGGGATATTTTCATTAAAAGCTCTGTGAAAAGGAATGGTATTGTCATCTTTTATGCTCTCATCATCGGGATTATAGCCCTTCGATAAGCTGCCGCTGCGCCCCTGCTGCAGTGTGGAATAGACCTGAGGAACACCAAGCAGCCGCTTTGGGGTTTCTCCCTCTGCTAATCTCAGAAAATCTGCCCGTGTCTCGATTTTATGCCATTTGTCAACAATTCCATCGCCATCAGCATCATTTCCTGCTTCTCCGGCTTCCAGTTTTTTCCATAAATCTTCACCGCCAACAAACTTGTACCTTGCCTTTTCCCTGGGCTGTCCATCATCATTAAAGAGAGGATGTCCCGCTCCCATAATCACGTCTGCGCCGCTTTTTAAAATCATTTCTGCGGCAATGGCTTCATAATTTAGCCGGCTGGCATTGTGGGCGATAAATGAGGCAGGTGTGGCATGGCTCAGGGGAACGGATGAGACGACACCGGTGGATTTATCCAGGGTTTTTGCATGTTGCAGAATAGTATAAAGCGTGTCTCCGTCAGGCGTGATATTCAGCATTCCGTTTTTGGTTTTCCTGCCGCTGGCTATGGCCGTTCCTGATGCGGCGCTGTCGGTATAGCGCTTTTTCAGATAATGAACACTGGAATGGGCTGAATCCGGATTATAATCTCCGCCATAGCTATAGGTGCTCATCGCCAGCTTTATCGGCCAGGATTCGTAATGAAGGGAGCCGGCTTCACCATTTTCATAAAGCCCGGATGCCGCCACATGGGGAAAGCCGCAGCCGTCAGCGATGACAATAATAATATTTTTAGGCGCTTTGTCTGCCGAACAACTGACTAAAAAGAAGCCGATAAGGAAAAAGAGACTTGTCTTTTGTAATGTCATTTCATTCCTCTGTTTTTGTTTGTAGCGTAAATTACAAATACCTGCTTTGTAAATCACTTTATTTTCTTAGTTAACCAAGATATAAGCAAAAAGGTGTATAAAAAAACCCCGTGAGAGGGTTTTTTTTTAAGCAATGCTAATGAAGAATTCACTTCAGGGCAGCAAAACGTTTGTTGACGGCTTCCCAATTGATATCCTCAAAAAGCGCCTGAATGTATCCACCGCGGTCAACACCATAATCCAGAAAAAAAGCATGCTCGTAGCTGTCAATGACCAATACAATATCCTGATCAACAGGCAGCCCGCCATGATGCTCAGTCAGCAGATAGCTGTGAAGCTTGCCATCTGCTTTTCGGCGGCAGACAAGAACCCAGCCAATGGTGCTCAATGCAGTTGATTTGATATCAGCCAGAAAGTTTTCCCAGGAGCCAAAAGCTTCATCAACAGCAGCTTTAAACTCATTTGAAGGAGTCATACCATCGTTGCCAAGATTTTCGAAATAGTATTGATGCAGGTAAGTGCCATTATAGGCCACTGCTTCTCGGCGTTTTAATTCGCTCCAATTTCCCCAGCTATAATTGGTGTGGCTTTTGTCTGCTTTGGCCAGCTCACTCTCAATGAGATTGATGCGGGCTACATAGCCCTTGTAAAGCTTAAAATGTTCTTCAAGCTGCTTTTCACTGAGGCTTTTCAATTTTCCTTTTAGATAACTGAAGTCTTTTGCCTGATGTGTCATTTTTCCTCCCTTATTTCTGTTTTTTTATTGCTAACGGCCTGTGTCAAACAGGCGGGGCAAATTCCAAAGAATTCCAGCCGAATCTGTGTGACTTCATACCCATCAGTGTTTAATGATTTTGATAAATTCCCTTTTGGAAAATCCACATCCACAATATCATGACATCTTTCACAGATAAAATGGGCATGGGGCTTGGTATTTCCCTCAAAATAAGACTTGTTTCCGGTGATTAACAATTCCTTTATTAATCCTTCTTTACGTAAAATATTCAGATTACGATAAACAGTGCCTAAACTGATATGAGGCAGGACTTTTCGCACTTCGTTGTAAAGCCATTCAACACTCGGATGACTTTTGGCTTTTTGCAGCGTTTCAAGAATAATGGTTCGCTGTGCGGTATTTCTTCTCATTTTTTCTCCTGGTTCAACATAAGCAGATAATAATAGTTATTAATTAATCATGCAAGGATTTCAGTGACAACTGAAAATGTTTTTATAAACATTCGCCTTTCCGCCAATCTTGGGCAAACTCTGAGTAAGGATGCGTCAGCTTGTAGGAATCTACTTTATACAGGGAAAAGTTTTTCGATACGGATGGCTGCTTCATCAGGAATGGGTTGGCGAAGCGCTCCCAAATTGTCTTCCAGTTGCCTGAGGGAGCTTGCACCAGTAATTACCGAGCTCAGCGCTTTATTACGCAGAAGCCATGCTATGCTCAATTGGGCTCTGCTCAAGCCCAGTTCATCTGCAATTACTTTTAATTCCCGCACTTTATTGAGAGATTCTTCATCGAGCCAACGGCCTCTCAGCCAGCTTTCTCTTTCCAGCCGGCTTCCCTGTGGCAGGCCCTTGTCATATTTCCCAGTGAGAATGCCCAGCGCCAGGGGTGAAAAGCTGGTAAGACCCATGCCTACTTCAAGGGCTGCCGGTGCAATTTCTGTTTCAAATCGTTCACGGGCCAGCAGGTGATATTGAGGCTGTTCGACACTAGGCGGATAGCAGTTGTATTGTCGAGCTATACGATGTGCTTCCCGAATCTGTTCACCACGCCACTCGCTGGTGCCCCAATAGAGAATTTTCCCCTGACGGATAAGGTCGTCCATAATGCGCACCGTCTCTTCCATAGGTGTGTTTTCGTCGTAGCGGTGACAAAAGTAGATATCCAGATAATCGGTGCCAATGCGTTTCAGTGATTTATGAATGCTTTCAAAAATATGTTTGCGCGAAAGTCCTTTGTCATTGGTATCATCACTCATTGGCCAATAGACCTTTGAAGAAATCACCAGTGTATGCCTGGGAAAACCGGCCAGAATTTTCCCCATCGCTTTTTCAGATTCGCCTTTGGCATAAATATCAGCTATATCAAAAAAGTTGATACCAGCCTCGTATGCTTTGTGGATGATTGCTTTGGCCGTCTCTTCATTACTGACCTGGCTGCCAAATGTTATCCAGCCGCCTAAAGCCAGCTCGCTGAGCCGCAAACCGTTTTTTCCCATCTGCTTGTATTGCATTTTTCCTCCTTTTTTTCTTCTCTTAAAATGGAAATTCTTCATTTTCTATAATTTTCGGAATTTCCGGTGCTTTGATTTGTGGCTTTTCGGCTTTTTTATGCACCGAATGGGCTTTCACATAAATCGCCCGATAGGGTCGGGTGGGGCAGGCATGTTCACAAGCGCCGCAGCCAACGCAGATTTCTTTGGTTATCACCGGGACGCGAAGCCTTTTTTCAGGGTCCAGCACCATTTTTACCGCTTGTGTGGGGCAATGCTCCGCACAGGCGCCGCACTCTGTTTTTTGTGTGAATACGATACAGTTTTCTTCAATAAATATTGCCAGTCCCGTCTGAATCAGCTTTTTTTCTTCTAGATCTTGGGGAATAATAGCGCCGGTTGGACAGACTTCACTGCAGCGGACACAATCATAGTTGCAGTAGCTGACCACATTATCCATCTCGGGAACGAATATTCCCCTGGGAAAAAATCCCAGAAATGAAGGCTGCAAGACATGGGTGGGACAAGCGCTGATGCAAAGCTGGCAAACAGTGCAGCGGCCAAGATAATGTTCGAGACTGACAGCGCCGGGCGGTAAAACCGGATGGATTCGCTTTTCGGGAATGGTGCTAGGCGCCGAAACCAGAATCGTATCGCTGCCGACTACAATTTGCCGCACAGCGTCCGGTAAGAGAGGCAGCGCCGCCAGAAAATGACGCCGGCTCTGGTCTGTCTCCTGTTTTTGGGAAAATGAATAGCGCGGCGCATAGGCAATACCGCCCAGATTACAAGCGCCAAGGCAATCGTAACAATTTACACAGCGCTCCATATCAATTTTCTGCCGCTCTGAATCTATACAATTTGCCCGGCATACTCTTTCACATAAGCCGCAGGAGCTACAGGATAAACCATCAATCTGCAGCCGAAAAATGGAGAATTGGCTCAAGAGACCAAGGAAAGCGCCGACCGGGCAAAGAGAATTACAGAAAATGCGTCCTTTCCACCAGGTAAGAATCAGCAAAAGGAGAAAAATAAACAGAGCAAAAATTGTAGAAGCGCTTGCAGCCATTTTATATTCCACGGGAAAAAGCTGATAAAAGCCGGCTGTGATGGCAGCCTCAGCAATGCCATTATGTCCATAGATCAGCAATGGTCTGATGAGCTGTACTACCATCCGGCCAAAATGGGCATAAGGATCAGAAAATGGAAGTACAGCCCTGATTCCGGCAATAAAAAGCAAAAGCATCAAACCTGAAAATCCATAGAGCAGCCAAAGTGATGGCTTATCATAGCGATAGCGGATTTTCTTTCCCCAGCGTCGCCTGAACCGCAGCAGCAGGTCCTGAAATATGCCCAATGGACATAAGGCTGAGCAATAGATGCGTCCAAAGAGCAATGTTAAAATAAGGACAGCCAGCCACCCTGCAGCCATCAGCGCCGGTCTGGTGAAAAAATTTATAAGCGAAGGGAGAAACTGCAGCGAGAGAACTTGCCGGCTGTAGTCAATGAGCAGACTTTCGCTGTAATCAGCAAAAAGTAGAAAAATCAGTGTCAGACTGAATGCAGAAATAATTCTACGTGTATGCTTTAAGGAATGCGTTTTTGCTTTTACTCGTGTTTGAGACAAAATATGATTACAGGCGAATACGTTTAATAGAGAGATTATCTAGAACTGCTTCACCCGCACCCAGCGCGGCTGCCCGTTGAATGTAAGGAATCTGAGCTGGATCTGTGCCAAATATTCTGGCTGATGCCACATCTGCCGCCACCTGATCAGTGGAAACCACTAGATATTTAGCAAGTTTCAAATCGGCTTTGGATACGCCGCGGGGACCATTTTGCATCATCACCTGGTAAGCATCTACGATATTAAGATGGGGCTTCACCACCGTCGCAAAGTCGGCTATACACTGATGCAAATCGTTGGCATGCCAGTACCAGCGGTCCCAAACAATCCCCATATGGTTTTTCATCGCGATTGTTAATTGAGCGCTGCCATGGCTTTTCAAAACGGGTACATTTATGAAAACATCACTTTCTAATACAAGTGAATGAATCTTTGCTTTTTTTAGACGCAGTCCTTTGGGAATTTCAATTTCTTGATAGCTGCTCTCACTATGGCCGGGAGCCATTTTCCCGCCGCCATCCTTCACCGCTTGCTCTATGCCGCTATTCACATAACAGCGATTCCACTTGTCGCAGGTGTGGTCAAAAACCATCACTTCACGGGCGCCGGCTTCAATGCAGTGTTCTACGATTCGCCGAACGAGTTCCGGGTTGCTATTTGCCGCCCGCTCAGGCTCTATATCCCAACCGATATTGGGCTTAACTAAAACACGCTGACCCTTTTTTACAAAACGCTTCATTCCCCCCATCGCTGCCATCGCCGCGTCAAACATCGGTGCAGGCTCTCCGCCGACAACCGCCGTCAAATCAGGAAAGTCTGCTATTGTATCCGCCGCCACAAGCTGATTCAAGTTGAAGAGGGGAGAAGCCAGGCCTATTCCCAGACCGCCAATTATTGTTTTCTTTAAAAATTCCCGTCGTTCCATACGCTTCTTTTCCGGCTCCTTAAAAGAACCTTTAGCAAAATAGGAAATTTTTACCTGTTTTGTCAAGTATTGGAATGCTTCATTTACTATAAATGTGAAATCTTTTGTCATTTTTAAAAAACATTGATGCCGTTGTTGACAGTTTGACTATGATATGTGTATATTCCTCATAATGGAGGAGAGAATGGAGTACACAAATAAAATGGGCAGCCGCTGGTTTGAGTTGGCTGTTTTGCAAAGTTTTGGCTTGGCAGTGGTCTATTTTATGCCGGCTTTGGTTCATCTGCTGCAATGGCCTGTCTATTATCTGGAGCCAATGAGAATAATTGTCATTCTGGCGCTGGTTCACAGCAGCCGGGCTAATGCGCTGATATTGGCCCTTACGCTGCCGATCTTTTCCTATTTTGTTTCGGCACACCCCGTCTTACTGAAAGCTGTCTTAATCAGCGGTGAGCTTGCGGCCAATGTGTTTCTTTTTGACCTCTTACGGCGCAAAATGAAATCTCAGGGCTTGGCTATTTTCGCAGCGATTCTTGGCAGCAAATTGCTTTATTATTTAGCTAAATTTATCT
>OMKS01003383.1_pt1 | contig 12720 bp, 9 predicted proteins | sample 1674721 | NCBI WGS metagenome assembly OMKS01 (sample SAMN06264996, study PRJEB25208) | sediment metagenome | isolation source: hot spring sediment | place: USA: California | collected 2014-09-02 | reverse complement strand
AATCTATATATTTGGCTGAGGACTTATGCCAACTTATATTTTTAGTTTCCCGACACCCTTCACAAGAAAGAACATTTCTCAATTGTGGCCAATCAATGACCGCCACCATTTTACTCGCCATATCTTCTATATCCCAAAAATCTGTTTTCAAAGCATTACTTAAAATTTCCGCCACGCCAGATTGATAAGAAACCAAAACCGGAGTTCCGGTCTGTAAAGACTCTAGTGGAGTCAAACCAAACGGTTCGGAAACCGACGGCATAACATATAAATCAGCTGAATGATATAATCCATCCAATTCCCTTCCTCGCAAAAAACCGGCAAAGATTATTTTATCAGCTATTCCCATCTCAGCCGCCTGTCGAATGACTTGATTTTCCATATCACCTGAACCGGCAATGACAAAATAAGTTTTAGGTCGAACGCGTAAAACTTCTTTAGCAGCTTTCAAGAAGTAATCAGGTCCCTTTTGTAAAGTTAATCGACCAACAAATAAAATTATTTTATAACCCTCTTGTCGAGCCAAAGAAATAAAATTGGGAATATGCGACAAATCTTTCTCTTCATGTTCTATACCATTATGAATCGCCCTAACTTTTTGAGGATTAATGCCATATTTTTCTATAACCATATCCCTAGTTCTATTACTAATAGCAATAATACCATCAGCTGCCTCCATTCCTTCTTTTTCTATTTTATAAACATCAGGATTAGCTCCAGTTCCACCAGAACGGTCAAATTCAGTAGCATGAACATGAATTACTAACGGTTTACCGGAAATTTTTTTAGCCATTATTCCAGCCGGAAAAGTCAGCCAATCATGAGCATGAATAATATCAAAATTTTCTTTTTTGGCTATCCTTTGAGCCCTCAGACCATATAATCTAACCTCTTCTAAAAGCGTCTGACCATAACAATTTGTTGATTTTTCCCCAGCTAAACAAGATTGATATTGGTCAGGTGTGATATAGGGATGAAAAAAACCATTCAAACCTATCACATCAACTTCGGGAATATCGGCAAAACAAAGACGAATATTTTTTTCTGTAATCGACATTTTCTTGGGTAAAACAAAAGTCACCCGACAACAAAGGTCAGATAAGGCTCTGACTATTCCTCGGCAAGCAGTCCCCAGTCCTCCACTATTTTGTGGCGGGAATTCCCAACCAAACATAAGGACACGCAAATTCATATCACTATTATAACAAGTCTATTTTTTTAAAGCAAAAGATAAACCTAACAATAGTAGGTAATTAATTATTTAAAATATCTTTTTCCACATTAATTTTTAATAGACGATTATATTTACTAATCCTTTCTCCACGAGCCGGTGCCCCCAGCTTAAATCCATCAGCCCCTACTCCAAAAGCCAAATCAGCTATAAAGTCATCATTAGTCTCCCCGCTACGGTGAGAAACAAAGATTCGCCAATTGTTTTGCTTGGCTATCTTAATGGCTTCCAAGGTTTCTGATAATGTGCCGATCTGATTTGGTTTTATTATCACGCCATTTATCATTTCTTTCATTTCCGGTTTGGAAAGTAATTTCGGATTAGTTACTGTTAAATCATCACCGACAATATCTACTTTATTTGAAAATTCTGAAAAAACTCTTCGCCAAGCTGAAAAATCACCTTCACCAAAAGGATCTTCTAAATAAGTGAGAGGAAAATTATCAATCATTTGTGAATAAGCTTCAAATAATTCTTCTTCAGTTAAATCAGCTATATTATCAGCGGCCGCATCTAAGCCGAAAGAAAATTTTATTTCACTTCTGCTTAAAGCTTTTTTTATCAGTTCAAAAGGATAGTTATTATCATCAAGACTTGGAGCATATCCGCCTTCATCACCAACTGCTGTCCCGGAAGGATAGGTTTTTAGTAATTGACCCAAGTTATTATAAACTTTAAGAATAATTTCAATAGCTTCTTTAATATTATTGGTTTCCGGAATCAAAATATATTCCTGAAAATCCAAACCACTTTGCGCATGTAAGCCACCATTAATTAGGTTAGCTAAAAGTTTGGGAGCTTGAGGGTGAGAACCGGTCAATTGAGATAAATATAACCATAAGGGTTTATTATCTACTTTGGCCATTAAACGAGCTGAAGCTAAAGATATAGCTAAAATAGCATTACCACCTAAATTACTCTTATCCTCACTACCATCTAATTCTTTCAAGCGATTATCTATCCCCTCTTGATTATCTAATGAAAAATCTTTTAGAGCTTGGTTTATTTTATCATTGACATTACTAACCGCTTCTTCGGCCTCTCGACTAACCGCTTCTCCTTTACCTCGACTTTTACCTTGAGGTACTCCGGCGACGGCCTCTAAGCCGGTATCGGAAAATATTTTCGCTTCCAAAGTCCATTGACCTCGAGAATCTAGTATAGTTTGGGCTTTTATCTTTTCTATTCTAGCCATCTTTATTTAATTAACTAAATTAATCGGTTGACCAGCTAAATATTTTTGAATATTTTCAATTGTAGTTGAAGTAATTCTTTTCAAAGCCTCAGTAGTATTGAAAGCATTATGAGGAGTAATGATAACATTGGGCATATCAATTAATAGATGATTAGCCAACATAGTTTTATAATCCGGGTCTTTATCCAAGGTTCGGCCACCAGTCATTAAAGCCAATTCATCCTTGATTGAGCCCTCCTCTTCCAAAACATCCAGCGCTGCTCCAGCTAAATGTCCTTGGGCTAAAGAACGTATTAAAGCTTCAGTTTTAACTATCGGCCCCCGAGCGGTATTTATAAGATAGGCGCCTTTTTTACATAAAGCCAGAGTTTCTTCATTTAAGAGGTGATGAGTAGCCGGTAAATATGGTGTATGGATGGTTATAATATCAGCTTGCTTTAAAACATTTTCCAAAGTGTCATAAGTAAAACCATATTCTTGAGCTAATTCAGGATTAGGATGAGGATCATAAGCTAAAACTTCCATATCAAAACCTTTGGCGATTTTGATAACATTTGAACCTATTCGACCAACACCAATAACCGCCAACTTCTTACCACTTAAATCAAAACCCCTTAAACCCTCTAAATCAAAACTACCGGTTTCTCTGACTCGGTTATAACTATCATATATTTTTCTAGAAAGGGCCAAGAGAAGAGCGAAAGTATATTCCGCCACTGTATCTGAACCATAAGAAGGAACATTGGCAACTTTTATTCCTCTTTTATTACATTCCTCCAAATCTATATGGTCATAACCAGTAGAACGAGTAGCAATTAGTTTTATATTTGGCAAACGCTCTAATATATCTTTATTAATCGCCGAATCAACAAAGACTGAAATAACTTCAAAATCAGATTGAGGCATTATAACTTCCGGTCTGAGAACTTCCTGACTAGTGGTTACTTTTACATCTTGACCAGCAAAAAAATCACCAATAATTAATTCTTCTTTTTCCCAATCTTCTAGTTGAAAGAAAGCTATATTTCTCATAGATAAAAATTTAATTACTAAAGTTTCATCTTTTTCTCAGTTTCAGCAATGGCCAAGATGGTCTTCAAAACTGTATCCGGATTTAAAGAAACTGTTTCTATACCTTTCTCCACCAAAAATTGAGCAAATTCTGGATAATCAGAAGGTGCTTGTCCGCAAATACCGATATATTTCTTACGTTGACGACATTTTTCTATTACTTCAGCTATCATATCTTTGACGGCTGGGTGATTTTCATTAGCTATACCAGCTAAAACTGCCGAATCTCTATCTAAACCTAAGACCAATTGAGTCAAATCATTAGAACCGATAGACATCCCATCAAAAATATCTAAAAATTTATCAGCTTGAATTATATTTGATGGTATTTCACACATAACATAGACTTTCAAATCTTTATCTTTTTTCCTATCTAAACCATTTTTACTCATAACTTTCAAAACCTTTTCTCCTTCTTCAACCGTTCGACAAAAAGGAATCATCGGTAAAACATTTTTTAAACCAATTTCATTTCTAACTTTAGCCAAAGCTTGACATTCTAAACAAAAAGATTCTTCAAAATCAGGGTGATAATAGCGAGAAGCTCCCCGCCAACCAATCATCGGATTCTCTTCTTCCGGTTCATAAAGTTCCCCACCAATCAAAGTCCGATATTCATTAGTCTTAAAATCAGAGAAGCGAATAATGGCCGGTTCGGGCCAAAAAGCAGCACCAATCTTAGCTATACCTTCAGCTAATTCACTTATATAGTAATCTTTTTTATTTTTATGTTCCTTGGCCATTTCTTCTATCACCTTGGCTATTTTTTTCTTCTTAGCATCTTTACTCTTTCTCAAACTTTCATATTCCAACAAAGCCCTAGGATGAATACGGATATAAGAACTGATGATGAATTCCAAACGACCCAAACCGACACCTTTGGCCGGTAGATAATGATAGCGGAAAGCTTCTTCTGGTGACCCAATATTAATAGTCACTTTAGTTTTAGTCTCCGGAACTCCGCCTAATTTATGAATTTTTACTCTATGTTTTAATTCTCCTTGATAAATTATGCCCGCATCACCGAAAGAACAATCAATTGTAACCATTTGTCCATTTTTTAACTTTTTTGTCGCTTCACCTGAACCAACAATACAAGGTATACCCAATTCTCTGGAAACTATAGCGGCATGACTGGTTCTGCCTCCCTTGTCAGTAATTATCGCCGAAGCAATTTTCATAATTGGCTCCCAATCAGGATCAGTAATTTCAGTTACCAATACTTCACCGGGTTTGAAATCATTTATCTTACTGGCTGATAAAATAACTCTTACTTTACCAGAAGCAATTTTAGCTCCGACCGCCGTACCTCTTAAAATTTCTTTTCCTTTTTCTTCCAAAATATATTCTTTATACTCATCAGCCGCCATCATAGAATGAACTGTTTCCGGTCTGGCTTGAACTATAAACAACTCTCCCGTTTTACCATCCTTAGCCCATTCAATATCCATTGGTTGATACTTTTTCTTTTTCTTGGAAAAATATTTTTCTATCGTCACCGTCCAAGCAGCCAAAGTAATTATATCATCATCTATTAAACTAAAAATATCTCTGTCCTTTACCGGTACCGGTACTTTTTTGGTTGGGTTCTTGGTATTACCGTAAATCATCTTAATATCTTTTTTGCCTAAAGTTTTTGATAAGATAGACTTATAACCTTTTTCTAAGGTTGGTTTGAAGACTATGAATTCATCGGGAGTTACCGCTCCTTGAACCACCATTTCGCCCAAGCCATAAGAAGAATTTATCATTACCACTTTATCAAAACCAGTCTCGGTATCCAAAGAAAAAGCCACCCCACTGGAAGCTAAATCACTTCTGACCATCTTTTGAACAGCTACCGAAAGAGAAACATCAAAATGAGAAAATCCTTTATCGGTTCTATATGATATGGCTCTATTAGTAAACAAAGAGGCAAAACAATTTCTAACTGCATCAAGAAGCTCTTTTTCTCCTTTAATATTTAAATAGGTCTCTTGTTGGCCGGCAAAAGAAGCATCCGGTAAATCTTCAGCTGTCGCCGATGACCTGACCGCTACATCTGTGTTTTTCTGTTTATAATCACCGCTTAATTTTTCATAAGCTAATAATATCTCTTTTTTCATATCCTCCGGAATATTACCGGTTCTTATAAGGTCACGAATTAATTTACCTCTTCGGCCTAAATCACGAATATTATGAGTATCTAAACCTTTTAATATTTCTTCTAATTTTTGACGGAAATTATTTTCATCTATAAAACGATTATAGGCATAGGAAGTAACGGCAAAACCGTTAGGAACCCTCACTCCTAAAGGTGAAAGCTGTCTATACATCTCACCCAAAGAAGCATTTTTACCTCCAACTAAAGGTACATCTTCAGAACCTAATTCATCAAACCATAAAATTAATTTTTTATCTTTACTCATTTTTATATTTATATCTTTTAAACTATTAATAACTTAAATTATAACATATCAGCTTTTGCTTTTGTAGCCACAACCAAGTCCGCTACATTAATGCCTGTTAAACCAGTGTTGATTGTCTGACCAATTCTATTAAAAAAAGTATAGGAGTCATTATTAAGTAGATAATCTTTAATTGATAGATTATTTTCCCTGGCTTTGGTTTTAGTTATTACATCAGCTATAGCTCCGGCTGAAGGAGTGTTGTCAAAACCATCAGTAGCAACAGCCATAATCAATTCTCCCTCTTCTATGTATTCTAAACTAGCTAAAGCCAATTCTTGATTACGACCTCCTTGGCCCTGACCTGTTATATTAACTGTTGTTTCGCCTCCGTATATTAAAGCCGAGCCATTAGGTATCTTTTTTAATTCTTGAGCAATCTGTCTTCCTACTTCTTGCGCCTCACCGGTTAAAGTATTTGTTTTGATTATCGGCTCAAAACCCATTATTTTTAATTTTTCTGCCATAGCTAAAGTAGCCAACTTATTATTAGCTACTAATATATTTTTAGTTTGCTTAAAATACTTCTCATCTTTAGGAGTTTCAATTAAATATTCATCTTTAAGGCCATTAAGATTATATTTATGAATTATTTTTAAAGCATCGGCTACAGTTGTCTTATCCAAAACCGTCGGACCAGAAGATATAAAACTTAAATCATCACCGACCACATCAGAAAATATTAAATTTATTAAACGAGCTTCATTTGTATAGGTGGGCCACCAACCACCACGAGCTGTGGATAAATGTTTGCGAACGGTATTTATCTCTACAATATCAGCTCCTTGTTTAAAAAGACTCTCCAACCATCCCTTCTCATCGCTAACAGAAAAATCACCGGTTGGCTGGGCTAAAAGGGTTGAACCGCCACCGGAGATTATTCCTATAACAATATCTTCCGGTTGAGTTGATTTTAATAATTTTATTAACTCTTTCGTAGCTAAAACATTATTATCGGTTGGATAAGGATGATCGCCTTTATAATACCTCAAAGGAGCAAGAAAATCTTTTTCTTTATCAGCCAAATCAATGACAACACCATCTCTTATATCCGGCCCAAAAATATTATTTAACTCTTGAACTGCTTGATATGAACATTTGCCGACAGCAACCACCAATATTTTTCCTGTGGGAGTTAGACTAAATTCTTCGTCACCGACAATAATTCTTCTAGTCTCTTTGTTATAAGATAAATTAACCGAAATCAAATGAGAAGTATTTAAAAAATCTAGAGTATAAGAAAAAGATTCCAAAACCGCTTTTCTCTCCTGATTGATGGCTAAGTCGTCAAAATTTTTTATCATTAACACTTATTATATCAAATATCTTTGAAATATCCACAACTAAACAAAACCCGGTTTTGAGCCGGGTTTTGTGAATCTGGAATTGCTTTAAACTTTTTTCTCGCGGTTAGAAGAAATCAGAAAAATAACCAGAAACAATGGTAAAGAAATCATTATCAACATCACTGGCCAATTAATACCACCGTTAGCTCTGGCTAATTGGTCTTCTCCTGACATAATATTGTCCACACCGTCATCTAAAGCCATAGTATCAGTATCAACTAAACCGGCCAAAATATCAGGACAATCATTTTCTAAACAATAATCTATCATTTCTCTTATTTGTTTGCCGGAGCTATCGGGCCCACCAAATCCGGAAACATAATCATCACCGATAATGGTAAAAGGCACGCCGGTTATATTTACACCCAATCTACTACCAGCCTCTGCCATAAGGGCTTGATTATTTCTGTCATAATAAGTTTCTAGACTAACAACTTTTATTTCCGGATAGTCGTTTTCCAGTTGCTCCATAAAAGATTTTTGATTCATGCAAAAAGGACAACCATCACCCCAAAAGAAATAGACTGGTATTTCTTCCGCTCCAACCAAAATTGGTAGCATAAACAAAAAGAGTAAGGATAATAAAATATATTTTTTCATAATCTATAACTATTAAATACTTGTAAATTTAATTTCTAAATTTTCTTCTTTAGTAAAGCGCTATTATAGTATAAAAAGTCACCCGAAGTCAAATATATTACCTCAGGACAAAGCCCTGAGGTAATAACGAACCTGAGTTCAAAAACATAGTTCTCCTTTATTCATAACGAAGAGCATCAACCGGTTTGAAATTAGCCGCATGACGAGCCGGGAAATAACCGGAAGCGCAACCCACCCCAAAAGAAAAAGCCAGACCAAACAGAATTAAACCGGGAGTGATTGAGGCTCTGATATAAAACGTTGGATGAATATCAGCATATATTTCTATAATCTTGGCCATACCTACTCCTAAAATGATTCCTCCAATTCCACCAATTAACCCGATAATTCCCGATTCTATCAAAAAGATAGCCACTATCGAAGATTTTCTGGCACCAATTGCCTTTAAAATGCCTATTTCTTTAATTCTTTCATAAACTGACGTATACATAGTGTTCATAATGCCAATACCGCCAACTAATAAGGCGATACTGGCAAAACCAACGATAGCTAACTGAATTATACCCATAACATTACCCACCATATCGGAAGCGGTATCGCTAGTTAAAATTGAAAAAGATGGAGCATTATCATCACGTCTTCTTCGTCTGGTCTCTTCCAGCTCAAATCTGATATTATCAGCCACTTCATCAACTGACCAATTATCCATCACTCTAACCATGATCGCTTGGGCTCCTTTTCTTTTGCCGGTAATAGCTTTAAAATTATCTAAATCCATATAGACCATCATGTCATCTTGCTTGCTACCAATAGAACGTAAAATACCAATTACATTAAAAAGACGGCCTTTAATATTTAAACGATCTCCAACTTCTAAGCCTTTAAAAATATCTACCGGGACCAATGAGCCGACTATTACTTCCGATCTACCCGGTATCGGCCAAGAACCACCGGTTAAATTCCAACCCATATCCGTTTGAAGAACATCTAAGGATTCACGCCAATCACTACCGACCAGCAAAACCATTTTACTACTATCTTCATACCTAGCTACTTCCGCCGACCAAGGCATAGTAATTACTCGATCCACTCCCGGTGCCCGAGCAATAGCTTCAATATCTGAATTACTAATTTCCATCCCGCCGATAAAAGTAGTTATCATGTCACTCATATCTCCCGGCATAACAAAGATTAAATTACCACCCATCATTCTAAGTTCCGACATTATGGCCTCCTTTAAACCTTCTGATAAAGATAAAAGAGAGAAAATTAAAAATACGCCAATTACTATACCTAAAATAGTCAACCAAGTCCTTAAGGGCCTGACCCGTAAATTTTTAAAAGCAATTTTGAAATAACTCCCAAGCATAACTATTTCTTTTTATGACTAATTATTTGACCATCTTTAATATTTACAATCTCATCACCATGTTTGGCAACATTCAAATCATGAGTGACTATAATGACAGTTTTACTTTTCTTTTTTAGTTCATCAATTATATCTAAAATTTTTGTACCTGTTTGAGAATCAACATTGCCGGTTGGTTCATCCGCTACAACAATTTCCGGATCATTTATCAAAGCTCTAGCGATAGCCACTCTTTGTTGTTCTCCACCGGAAAGTTCAGTGGGGCGATGATTTACTCTATTCTCTAAACCAAGATCTTTTAAAATCTTTTCCGCCCGGGATAAACATTCCACTTCTGGAATTTTCTGAAAAATAGCCGGTAGAGAAACATTTTCCACTGCTGTTAAATGAGATAATAAATTGAATTGCTGAAAAACAAAACCAATAGTCTTGCCCCTAATGACAGCTAACTCATCTTCGGTAAGTAAAGAAACGTCTTGATCTTTTAAATAAACTTTACCTTTAGTAGGAATATCCAAGCAACTAATTATATTTAAGAGAGTAGATTTACCAGAACCCGAAGGTCCTAAAATGCTTAAAATTATTTCGGGCTTAATTTCTAAATCGACATCTTTTAAAACGGTTAAATCTATTTTACCTAAACTATATTTTTTAACTACTTTCTCAAGTCTAATAATAGAATTAACAGCCATAATTTAAGGTAGAACAATTACTTGGCCTTCTTCTAAACCTGATAATATCTCAACTCGTCCAGCACTATCACGTATACCTATAGTTACCAATTTTTCCTCTATTTGACCATTTTTCTTAACTTTAACTTTATGTAAACCATTTTCTCTATAAAGAGCTCGATAAGGCACAACTAAAGAGTTATCTTTTTCATCAACTTTAATAACCAAATCAGCGGTCATCCCCGGTCTTAAACCTTCCGGCCAATCAGATAATGTCTGAACGGTTGAGCGATAATAGACAACTCCATCAATTATCCGACCCATCGGCTCTATACTTGAAATTTTACCCTCTAGAGTCTGGTCCGGGAAAGCAACCAAATTTATTTCCACTTCATCGCCAATCTCTACCAGAGCTATTTCACCTTCATAAATATCTACTTCTATTTCAAAAGGTTTATTTGGTAAAAGGACAATTATTGATTCATGAGGAGAAATATTTTCTCCGGTTCTTTTATTAACAGTGATAATCTTACCTTCTTGATTTGCTCGTAAACTAGCATCATTAAATTGTTTTCTTAATAAATCAATATCGGATTGAATAGCTAATATTTCCGCTTCAATAATTCTCACTTCTCCGTCTCGTGGTCCTTCTTTAGCTAAAATTAATTCCCTTTGAGCTTTCTCCAAATTATTCTCAGCCAAATCAACCGCCCCTTGAGCACGACGATAAGCTTCATTATGGCTTTGTAAATTACTTAAAGCACCACTTACTAAATTACGAGCTGAGGTAGTCAAACTTTTTATCTCTGCTCCGGATAATTGACCAGAATGATAAATATCATCAGACAAATCATTAACTGCCGAAGCGGTCAAATTAAGAAAATCTTCTATGTATTCCAAATCATCTATTGCCAGTCTAATTTCAGATAATAATTTTTCAGCAGCTAAATCGGAATGACTTTTAATTCTTTCTTCCCAACTTTCTAATTTTTGTTCAACATCTATCCTTTTCAAACCAATAGCTGAACGAAGATTCTGATTACTGATATGAAAATCTATTCGTGCTCCGATTGTTCGAGGTGAATGAAAAAAGCGATCAGTGTAATTTCTAATTGCATCATCTGTTTTACTATAAGCATCACGCCAAGTAAAAATTAAAGATTTTTGAGCATCCTTTAATGAATTTTGAGAATTTAATAAGTTATTTTCAGCCAATTCTACGGCAGTTTCATAAATGGCGATTTCTGTTGGGCGACGACCGGATAACAAATTATCTAATTTTGCTCGGGCAGCTGTAAGGCCGGCTTCAGCTTGAGTAATTCTGATAGACAAATCTCTTTTGTCTAATTCTGCCAATACTTGGCCCCGCTTAACCGAATCTCCCACCTCAACCTTAACATCAGAAATAACACCAGCTACCAAAAAACTTAAATTAATATTATCTCCCCTCTTAACTGTTCCCGTCTCAAACAATTCTCGACTTATTTGTTCTCTTTTAACCACCACCAAAGACTCTTGATTATTAGAAAAAAGATCACCGTAATAATACCAAACGAAACCTCCTAAAATAATTAAACCGACTAATAAATATACTTTATGCTCCGAAATAAATATTAGGAATGATTTCTTGAACGATTTCATTAATTATAATTATACCATAAGAAAATAAAAAAATATATACCCTCGGGGCAAAGCCCCGAGGGTATAATACGAACTCACTTCGCTCGTCCTTACACCCGGCAGAGCCGCGCGGTATTATACCTATATTAGCTCCTCGGCTCGGAAATGAAAATGTAAAAAACATTTTCATTTCACTCGCTCTACGTCGCTAATAAAGCCGCTCTCCTCCGAAAGCGGCCTTTAGTCTTAGTCTTTCTTCTGTTTTAGATAACTTTAGACAAAACTGATAAATGAGGTCTTCTTTGCTGTTCTTGTTCTAAGCAAAAACGACAAAGATTTTTCTGACGGGTTTTATCACAGCCAATCCAGAATTTAATCTCTGCTAATCGTTTACGGCAAGATTGACAGACTTTACCAGACTCAGAGGGAATAACTGAGGCATAAAGCAAACTGAACACCTCCTTTCAAGTTTTACGATTAGAACAACCGCGATTAATATATACTCCAATTAAAAACAAAGCTACCGCCAAGATAAAGATTATATCATTCATTCCTTTGTCTCCTTTTTAATTTTACTACACCTTAAAAACCTTTTCCATCTAGTAGAATATCTAATCCTCGAACAAAGTCAAATTTAATCACTTATCACCACCTTTTCTATCACTGGCGGTTCCAAAGGACGATCATTGGCATCAGTTGGTAATTTGGCTATTTTATCAGCTATTTCTTGTCCGCTAATTACTCGGCCAAAAATAGTATAATCATTTGGTAAATGAGGGGCATCGGCCACCATAATGAAAAATTGACTACCATTAGTATTTGCCCCGGCATTAGCCATTGCTACCACTCCCTTTTGATAACCGGCTTGATAGGAAGCAGTTTCGGGATTCAATTCATCGTCAAAAGTATATCCCGGACCTCCCATACCAGTGCCAGTTGGATCACCTCCTTGAATCATAAAACCATCTATCACTCGATGGAAAATTACTCCTTCATAAAAACCATCATTAGTTAATTTAACAAAATTAGCTACCGTCTTGGGGGCGTCATTGTTATAAGTTTTAAAAACTATATTACCCAAACTTGTCTGAAGAGTGATTGTATAACTGTTAATAGATTGCTCATCATTAGGTTTGGAAATAAAAAAATTAACCATAAAAATAATTGTAA
>OMKS01003380.1_pt1 | contig 12726 bp, 10 predicted proteins | sample 1674721 | NCBI WGS metagenome assembly OMKS01 (sample SAMN06264996, study PRJEB25208) | sediment metagenome | isolation source: hot spring sediment | place: USA: California | collected 2014-09-02 | reverse complement strand
CGTAGGCCTTTTCCGTCCGGATACTGTAATGCCTGACGCGGACGGCGGCGCGCACGGCGTCGAGCAGTCGGGGGTGAGGATTCGGAATGTGTAAACATGCACCCAACACCGATTCTCCCACAGGAATCTGTGCAGATGATGAAGATGAGTCGTTTTTGAATTTGGGTATAATAAAAGATGTACGGGAAAATAATAAATATTTTCTTAACCATTGTCAAGGAATTATTTACGAAACAAAATATTTTCGGTTTGCCCACTCGGCCTCATCGTACCGGGTGGTTCGACGTCCGGGTTCGACACACAAAACTTCTTCCGGTCTTAATGTCCGACTATTTTGTCCCCACGCACTTATGGACATACGAAATTGTATGTATTGCCGGCCCGTCCCGGGAAAACGGCCCCGGGACGATGCGGATTCCGGGTTCATCCTTCCGGGGCAGAGGCCGCATAAGACCCGGAAATCCGGGACGGCGGGCTCCGGAGGGCGGTGTATATGCCGGTACATGTTTATTTGATCCTCAGAAACCTACAAATCCGACAGGAAACGGAAGCAGACATACGGGATTGTCGCCGTATCCGGCCCGGCCGCTTTCCATTCAGGATCCTTTAATTTCCATAAATAACATATAATTAGCAGGCGTCTGTCCGGTTTGGCCTTCCTTTTTGCTTTCCAGCCTTGCCATATCGATTCCGGATTCGATTTCAGTCGCGGAGGCTTTCCTCCCGGATCAAAAGAAAGGAGAAAAAAATGAAACTGATCATCGCCTACATTCAACCCGAGAAACTCAACGCGGTGAAGCAGGCGCTGTTCTCGCGGGAGGTGTACAAAATCTCCGTGACCAATGCGCTGGGTTGCGGGCAGCAGAAGGGATATCACGAAACCTACCGCGGAGCCGATATCGAAGTCAATCTGCTCAAGAAAGTACGACTCGAGATCGCGGTCAATGAAAATTTCGTCGGATCCGCCGTCGAAGGAATCATCGAAGGCGCGAAGACGGGTAAGATCGGGGACGGAAAAATCTTTATCCACCCGCTCGAAGAATGCATCCGCATCCGCACCGGCGAGACGGGCCGCGATGCCATCGGTTGAACAGAAACGCGTGTAAAGGAGGATGATCCATGCGAATGGACATGACATTGTTTCGATCTCTTGTTTGCGTCGTGACGCTTCTCGTCCTCGGCGCCCCGCTGATGGCGGGTGAAGCGGCCGAAACCGCGGAAAACACCGCGCGCTTTGAGGAAATACAAAAGAATATCGATATCGTCTGGACCTGCGTGGCGGCGTTCCTCGTGTTCTTCATGCAGGCCGGATTCGCGATGGTCGAGAGCGGATTCACCCGGGCCAAGAACACCGTCAACATCATGATGAAAAATCTCATGGATTTTTCGATCGGCTCCATCACCTTCTTCCTGATCGGATTCGGCCTGATGTTCGGCGTCACGAACGGCTTTTTCGGAACGACCCATTTCGCCCTGTCCGGCACAGACCCGGCGGGCGGCGACTGGCACTGGACGTTTCTGATTTTCCAGACGGTTTTCGCCGCCACGGCGGCCACCATCGTTTCGGGCGCCATGGCCGAACGGACCAAATTTGTCAGTTATCTCGTCTACAGTGTATTCATCACCGCCTTCATCTATCCGGTTTTCGGTTCCTGGGCTTGGGGCTCGTTGCTGGACGGCGGCGGATGGCTCGAAAACCTCGGGTTTATGGATTTTGCCGGATCGACGGTGGTGCATTCCGTCGGCGGCTGGCTGGCCCTGGCGGGCGCGATCGTACTCGGCCCCCGGATCGGCAAGTATAGTCCGAACGGAAACCCGCGCGCGATTCCCGGTCACAACATCGCGCTGGCCGCGCTCGGCGTCTTCATCCTCTGGTTCGGCTGGTTCGGCTTCAATCCCGGCTCCACGACAGTCGGAAACGGCGATATCGGACGGATCGCGGTCACGACGAACCTCTCCGCGGCCGCCGGTGCGGTTGCGGCGATGTTCACCTCCTGGATCGTCGAGGGCAAACCGGACGGTTCCATGGCGCTGAACGGGGCGCTGGCCGGCCTCGTCGCCATCACGGCCGGCTGCGATGCGGTCTCTCCGGCCGCTTCCCTGATCATCGGGCTGGCTGCCGGCGCGATCGTCGTCCTCTCCGTCATCTTCATCGACCGGGTCCTGAAAATCGACGACCCGGTCGGCGCGGTCAGTGTACATGGTGTGTGCGGCGCCTGGGGCACGCTCGCGGTCGGTCTTTTCGCACGGGACGGCGGGTTGTTTCACGGCGGCGGCGTTCACCTTCTCGGTATTCAGACGGTCGGCGTGCTGACGGCGTTTGCCTGGGCTTTCGGACTGGGCCTGATCCTATTTCTGAGCATCCGCAATACCATCGGGATCCGTGTCTCCGAAGAAGAGGAAATCCGGGGGCTCGACATCGGCGAGCACGGCATGGAAGCCTACAACGGGTTCCAGATCTTTACGACGCAGTAAAGTCGATCCGGGCGTTCCCGGAACGGGGATGGGGTCCCTCCCGGCACCCACTCTCCATCCATGCAATTTCGTGGAGGCGTCCGGTTCTCCGGAAAAGGGCGGGCAGACCCGAAGCCCGGACGCCTCCGAAAAGGAATATCCATTCCAATCGAGAATCAGGAGAGAAAAATGAAAAAAACAATCCAAACTACAGTGCTCGCCGTCCTGTTCGCGGCGGCATCTTCCCATGCGGGATTCGGCATCGGTGCCGATGTAGTCAGCCGGTATGTGTGGCGCGGCACGGATTTCGGAAATTCGGCCGCAATCCAGCCGGCCCTTTCCTTTAAGGCCGGAAACTTCGAGATCGGCGCCTGGGCGTCTTATGCCCTCGCCGACGAGGGCGCCGACGAAAATGACCTGTACATCAGCTGGTCCCTCGGTTCCCTGGGACTGACCCTGACCGATTACTACTTCCCGCAAACCCGTGATTTTTTCAATTACCGGGACCGGGATTCCGTTCACTTCATCGAAACGGCCGTTTCATGGGATCTCGGTCGATGGAGCCTGCTTTGCGGGTACTTTTTCTCCGGCGATCCGGACCGTTCACTCTATGCGGAGGCCGCATATGAAGTCCTGAGCGGCGATGCATCGTCCGCGGTACTGACCGCGGGCGCGGGAAACGGTCTCTATATGACAGGCGATGATTTCTCGGTCGTCCAGATCGGGCTGACTGTGACCAAGGGTTCCCTTTCCGCTTCCTACCTCCTCAATCCCGATGTCGGGATTAGTTCTCTGGTTTTCGGTTTCGGTTTTTGACCGATGTGGCCGTTTTCACCTTACAACTCTTCCTTCTTTCTCCAACCCCGGTTCCGTCTGAGCCGGGGTTTTTCCTGGAAATAATATTTTCGATTTGCATCCTTCCTCCGTATATTATTTGAGTCATACGAGAACGGTCTCCGGCAGGGAACATGGGGCTGTTGCGTGATCGGGTAAAGAGAAGAAAAACAGGAGTCTTTATGGGTGTGACCGCGGATCGCCGCATCGGCATCGTCAGCATCATCGTGTACGAGCCGGATTCGGCTTACCAGGAACTCAACCGGATTCTCCACGAATTCGGGGAAATCATCATCGGCCGCCTGGGATTGCCCTATCGCGAGCGGGGTCTTTCGATCATCGCCCTCATCGTCGACGGGACGACCGATGAAATCGGGGCGATGACCGGCCGAATCGGCCAGCTTGCTTCCGTGACGGTCAAGACCTCTTTCGCAAAGTCGTGAATCTCCGTCCTGTCCGTTTCGCATGATCCGGACCGATGTCCGGTTATTCCGACTTTCCGCATCCGAACCCGAACCCAAACCCAAACTCAAACCCCCGTTCCAGGTTCCTTAAAGGCATTGTTTTTCTTTCCCGCCGGCTAAAAGAATCATCATCTTCATGAAACAAATTTGGTGTATGATCGTCTAATATACTGACCGGCCAGTCATTTTATGACCGGAGGGTTTTCAGACGATACGCGGAGGGATGTTTTTGAACGATCAAGAGAAACCGAATCACAAGGAAATCGAGAAAGAGGCGCGTAAGACAGACATCATCGACACGGCGGCCCGGCTGTTTTCTGAAAAGGGATTCCACGATGTCAAAATGGATGACATCGCCGAACAAGTCGGCCTGTCCAAAGGGACGATTTATCTCTATTTCGAAAACAAGGAAGCCCTGTTTTTTTCCATCATCGAGGTCCGTCTCGCCGAGCTCATCGCGGAACTGGAGGAAATCCTCCGTCCGGATGAGGGGTTCCGGCACAAACTCAGGCAGTTTGTGCTGCGGTTTCTTCAGTACCTGGAAAATCAGCAGGCTTTTTTCAAGATCATGCATTCCGAGAAAATGCGACTGAATCCGGACGATCATTTCAGAATGCATGATTATGCGGCGCATGCCTACCTGACGATTTTCAGGATCACGGGAGAACTCATCCGGCGAGGCCAGGAAGAACGGGTGCTCCGCGAAGGTCCGCCGGAGAATCTCAGCAAGATCCTTCTCGGAATTCTCGACGCCTACCTCTATCACCGGGTTTTCTTCACCACGAAGGTCCGTATCGAGGAAGAGGTCGAACAGGTGATCGATTATTTCCTCAACGGGACGAAAGCCGAAACGGGATGAATCCTTTCATTGAAATTTGACGTATCCAGTGATGATAAAACGACATGCCGCCCGCATCCCGTTCGCATGGGCGGTGAAAAAGATGGAGGAGATATGCGGTTAAACACCATCCTGACCCTTCTCTGGATGACGGTGCTGACTGTGTCGCCCGCGCGGAGCCAGGATGTCCTGACCCTGACCCTGGAACAGAGCGTGGCCATCGCGCTCGAGAAGAATCCGGAAGTCCGCATCGCGGAAAAGGAACTGGCCAAGGCACGGGCATCCGTCTGGGAGGCCTATGCGGCGCTCCTTCCGACGATCGACGCGAACGTGAATTTCCAGAAGGCGTGGGACATCCAGCAGACGACGATCCCCAATTTCATCAAAATCATGCTCGGTTCCGGATTCCCCGGCGCGGGCGACATGCCGGATTATGTACAGCTCTCCTTCGGACTGGAAAACACCTTAACCTACGGTGCGACCCTCCGGCAGCCCCTGTTCCTGGGCGGAGCCGGTATCGCCGGCGTCCGGATGGCGGGGGCCGCGAAACAGGCGAGCGAGCGTATGCTGGATGCCAGGCGGCAGAATCTGATTTATCAGACGGCCCATGCTTTTTACGGATGTCTCCTGGCGCGCGAACTGGTGGAGGTGCAGGAGAAGGCGCTGAAACAGGCGACGGCCAATGTCGATGTCGTCCGGAAGAAATACGATGTGGGTTCGGCCTCCGGTTTCGACCTGATGCGCGCCGAGGTCGAGGTGGCGAACCTGCGGCCCGAGTTCATCGCGGCCGGGAATACCTACCAGGCGGCCCTGACCGGACTGCGCATGGTCCTCGGACTCGAAAAAGAACGGGCAATCGCGGTGGATGGTACGCTCAGGTTCGCGCCGGATGACATGGCGCATCTCGAATTGGAGGATTACAGGACGCTGGTCTTCCAGAAACGGCCCGAACTCCTCGCGCTCGATGCGAGGAAAACCATCGCCGCAAAGGGTGTGACCCTCGCGCGGAGCCAGTTCCTCCCGAAACTCTTTTTCGCGACGGATTATTCCTTCCTCGCCATGCGGAACGATTATGAATTTAACCGGGATGATTTCAGCAAGGGATTCACCTCGGCACTCAGTCTGCAGATTCCCCTGTTTCACGGATTCAAAAACAGCAGACAGTACCAGAAGGCGCGTCTCGACTATAAGATCACGATCGATTCCGAAAAGCAGGTCCGTGACGGCATATCGGCCGAGGCGGAAATCGTCTACAACAAATTCCGCGAAGCCAGGGAAAAATACAAATCCGCCGACGAATCCATCGGCCTGGCCACGGAGGCGCTGAGGCTGGCGGATCTGATGTACGCGGAAGGGGTAATCACGCAGCTCGACGTGCTGAATTCCCAGCTCGCCCTCACGCGCGCGCGGCTGAATCACGCCTCCGCGCTCTTCGAATACCAGATGGCGCGTTATGAGCTCAGGCGGGTGGCGGGGATGCTGGAAGGGGCGCTGTGATGCTAAGTCCATCCATGACCGATGACAGAATCCGGATTCGTATCCAGGAATTCAAGGAGAAAAAGATGTTGCGCAGAATGAAATTCATGATCGCGATAACGCTTGCAACCGGATTGATCTCCGGATGCCAGCGCGGGGCACAGGATACCGAAGAGGTCAGTCTGTCGGTCGCGGTTCAGACGGTATCCCGCGGGACGGTCCGGCAGTATCTCAATTTCAACGGGGACATCAAGGCCGCGCTCGATGTCAAGGTATTCTCCAAAGTACCGGATCGGATCGAAGCCTACTTCGTGGATGAGGGGGACCTCGTCCGAAAGGGCGACCCCATCGCGAAGATCGCGTCCACCACGATCGAACAGGCCGTGCGTCAGGCCGAGGCCGGTCTTTCCGGGGCCCGGGCGCAAAAAGCCAATATGAAATCCGAATACGAACGGGCGGTACGGCTCCGGCAGGAAGACGCCATGAGCCAGCAGCAGTTCGAAACCCTCAAGACACAGTATGAGGCGGTGACCGCGCAGGTGAGCCAGGCCGAAGCCGCCCTGGTCATGGCCCGAAGCCAGTACAAGGACGCCACGATCACCTCTCCGATCGCCGGCGTGATCGGCAAACGCTATTTCGAGGCCGGAGACATGGCGAATCCCGCCGTGCCTGTCGTGTCCGTGGTTCAGATGGATCAGGTGAAGATCGAGGTTGAGGCCACAGAATCCGACCTGGGACGCCTCGCTTCCGGCCAACATGCAGAGGTCAGGGTGTCCGCGTATCCCGATGTTTTCACGGGCAGGGTGGTCCGGATCAGTCCGATTCTCGATCCCCTGACCCGGATGGCGACGGTTGAGGTGCTGGTACCCAACCGGGATCACCGGCTCAAACCGGGCATGTATGCCGAGGTCGAAATCACCACGGGGCTCATCGAAAATACACTGGTGGTTCCCCGGCATGCGGCCATCGAGAGCACGTCCCTGCAATCCAGAGACGGGAGAGACCGGGTGGTCCGGAATTATTTCGTATACGTCGTCGATGATTCCATGCGCGCCCGGCAAAAACAGCTCGAAATCGATTATGTCAACCATGCGGTGATTGCGGCCGGAGGCGGTATCCGGACCGGTGAGCGGCTCGTCGTTTCGGGTCAGAACAACCTGCGTGACGGCATGCCGGTCTTCATCCCGGCTATGGAGGAGGCTGAATAATGCGGATTACCCAGACAGCCATCCGGCGCGGCGTGACCTTCACGATGATCTATCTCATCGCCGTGGGATTCGGCCTGTTTTCACTCGGCCGCCTGCGGATCGATCTCTGGCCGAATCTCACCTTTCCGGTCATCGCCGTGATCACCCAGTATACAGGGGTCGGACCGTACGATATCGAAACCGCCGTAACCCGGCCGATCGAGGAAACCCTGGCCTCAGTCCAGAATGTGAAGACCGTGAGTTCGACTTCACGACAGGGGCTGTCTCTGGCGGTCCTCGAATTCTCCTGGGGTACCGACATGAATCAGGCGGAGATCGATGTGCGCAACGCGCTCGACTGGATCGACGATTATCTGCCGAACGACGCGACCGATCCCCTGGTTTTTTCTTTTGACCCGTCCATGCAGCCGATCGGTTTTTATACGGTCGGTTCGGCCGTGCACGGCCTGGCCGAACTCCGCCGCATTTCCGAACTCGACCTGGAACCCCGGATCGAGCGGATACCCGGGGTGGCGTCGGCTTCGACGATCGGCGGTCTCAAGCGGGAAATCAAGGTGCTGATCGATCCCGTCCGGATGCGCGCACACAACATCTCCGTCCAGCAGGTCGAGGCGGCGATCCGGATGAACAACCTCCAGCTTCCATCCGGATGGATCCAGGACGACCAGCGTGAATTCACCCTTCAAACGCTCGGGGAATACCGGTCGCTGGAGGAAATCGAAAACACGGCGGTGATGTCGATCCCCGGCGGTTCGGTCATCCGCATCAAGGATGTGGCGCGCGTCGAAGACGGATTCGTGGAAAACCGGCAGGGGGTCTGGGTGAACGGAAAACCGGCGGTGATCCTCATCGTCCAGCGGCAATCGGACGCCAATACGGTGAATGTCTCGCGCGAGATCGAGAAACGGATGCCCCAGATTCTCTCGGAACTGCCCCGGGGCGTCGCCGTGGAAACCATCTATGACCAGGCCACCTTCATCAACCGGTCGATGCTGAATCTCGGCAACACGGCGGTTCAGGCGGTTTTCCTCGCGGTCCTCGTCCTTCTCTTTTTCCTCCGCAATGTGCGCAGTTCGCTGATCGTCGCCCTCTCGATCCCGATTTCCATGGTGGTCACCTTCGCGGTGATGGACCAGGCGGGATTGACGCTCAACATGATCTCCATGGCGGGTCTGGCCCTCGCCGTGGGCATGCTCGTGGACAACTCGATCGTCGTACTCGAGAGCATATTCAGGCACCGCGAGCAGGGCAAGGTCTCCCGGGATGCGGCCCATGTAGGCGCCTCGGAAGTGGCCATGGCCATTACGGCCTCGACGCTGACCACCGTTTCGGTCTTCGTCCCCGTGTTGTTTGTGCCCGGAATCGCGGGTGCGATGTTCCGGGAAATGGTGATTACGATCTGTTTTTCCCTCGCCGTCTCGCTGGCCGTGGCCCTGACCCTGGTGCCGCTGCTGGCTTCCCGAATCCTGAAGATGTCCCGGCGAATTGGCCCGGGAAACAGGATTCAACAATTCGGAGACCGTGCCGGGGGCTGGGTCGACAACCTGCGAAATGTCTACCTGAAAGCACTCGACTGGTCGCTCCGTCATCGGAAAACCGTTGTCTTCTCCTCCCTGGGTCTGCTGGCGGTCTCAGTCATCATCCTGTTCACGCGCGGCGGGGAATTCATCCCCCACAGTGACTCATCCTATCTTCAACTTGCCATCGACCGGTCGCCTGGAACCAGCCTGTCCGCCATGGAGGAATCGGTGAAGGCGCTCGACCGGATGCTGCAGGAACATGTCCCGGAAGGGGAGCTGACCTATACCAATTTCGGGCAGGGCGAGGGGATCTTCGCCGCGTTCTCCTCCAGCGGATCGAACGAGGGGGATGTCATGGTGCGTCTCAAACCGCGGTCACAGCGCAGGCGCGGTGTCCGGGAGATGGAAGACGACATGCGTGAACGGGTGCGGGCGCTACCCGATCTCAGGGTGCGTTTCGAAGACCGCGGCGCCGCCATGTTTTTCGGGGGAGCCGGGGATATCGCGATCGAGATTTTCGGTCACGACCTCGATGTGGCCGAAGCCCTCGCGAACGAAATCGAGAAGAAGGTCAAAGACATCAAAGGCGTCGTGCATATCGAGAGTGACATCAAGGAAGCCGCGCCGGAGCTCAGGATTCATCTCAACCGCAACCGGATCGCCGATCTGGGGCTTTCCACGGCCCAGGTCGGACAGGTCATCGGCACGAACATGCTGGGTTCGGTGGCGAGCCGTTACCGGGACCGGGGCGATGAATATGATATCCGCGTCCAGCTCAAGGGCGAGGCGCGCGAATCCAAATCGGATATCGAAAACATCCTGATCATGACGCCTTCCGGCCGGCAGATCCCGCTGCGTGCCATCGCGACGCTGGAATACGGCAAGGCCCCGATGGCGATCGCGCGCGAGGATCAGGAAAGAAAGGTGACGCTGGCGCTCGACGTGTCGGGACGCGATCTGCGGAGCACGACGAACGAGGTCCGGAATGTACTCCGGACCATCCCTGTACCCAACGATTTCCGGGTCGAAATCGGAGGTGCCGCGGAGGACATGATGGAATCCTTCATGTATCTCGGGCGGGCATTCCTGGTCGCCATGATCCTGACCTACATGGTCATGGCCTCCCAGTTCGAATCGTTCGTCGATCCGTTTGTCATCCTATTCACGATCCCCCTGTCGCTCATCGGCGTGGCTTTGGGGCTTCTTGTCACGGGTACCACCCTCTCGGTGATGTCGCTGGTCGGCATGATCATGCTGGTCGGCATCATCGTGAACAACGGGATCGTGCTGGTCGATTATACGAATCAGCTCCGCGACCGGGGTCATTCGCTTTTCGAGGCCATTCATCTGGCGGGCGAGGCGCGTATGCGGCCCGTGCTCATGACGGCCCTGACGACGATACTCGCGATGTTTCCTTTGTCTCTCGGACTCGGCGAATCTGGAGAAAATTGGGCGCCGATGGCCCGGTCGCTGATCGGCGGACTCACGGTCGGAACCCTCCTGACACTCGTGGTGATTCCGGTGATCTATGCGTCCGTCGAGACTTTCTCGGCCAAACGTAAGGCCCGTCGCTCGGAGAAAAAGGCCGGAAAACAGGTCGAAACGTCGTGATCCAACCCGGGTCACAGCAATAACCAGAACGGGGCTGCATAAAACGTCCGGGAAAATTCTTTGCACGGCATGCCGCGGGACGGTCATGCGAAATGACGCGCAAAGACAAACCGGGATGGTTGATGCAGCCCCTTCTGCCTGTTAATGGTTTTCCGGAACTATTCCTCAGCCGGTTCATATCATTCATGGACGGACAAACAACCGACGGGGGCTTCATGAAAAAAGCGGTTTCCTTTTTTGAATCCATACCCGCGTTTGTTCTGTTGTTCATTAATTTTTCTCTTGTCCTATTGCTCGGTATCGTCGACTGGCTGACCGGTCCTGAAATAGGATTTTTCATCTTTTACCCGGTGCCGATCGCCATCGGTGTCTGGTTCTCCGGCAAAAAGACCGGACTGCTGCTGTCTTTTTTCAGCATCCTGATTTGGATTGCGGCAGACCTGGCCGGCGGGCGCATCTATTCTTCCCCGGTCATACCGGTGTGGAACACGGTCATGCTTTTCCTCGCGTATCTGGCCTTTACGTGGTTTTTAGACAGGCTGAAGAGGAATGTCAGCCGCATCCATCAGCAGGAAATGCGCCTTCAGAAAAAACAGACGGTCATTCAGACCTCGCAGCAGATCACGGCTTTGATGGCCGAACACATCGGCGCCCGGAATCTGGAGATCCTCAAATGGATTAACCGCCGGAAAGAATCCGGCCATCAGGTGTCCAGGACCGTTGAAACCGCGAGCCGGAAAATCGGTTCCTGCCTGCATGCCCTGACGGAGGTCAGTTATCTCGATCCGTTCATCTTCAATTCCGCGGAGAATATCAACAGCCATGTGAATCTCCTCCGTGCGCGTCTGACCCGGATTCAGGATGAATTCCACGTCCATCCGGCCGAGGATCCCGAAACATCCCTGACCGAACCACCCCCTTTCCCGGAAAAATAATATTCGTCATTTGATTCTTTCCGGGAACAATTTTTATTTCTTTTCATTTGAAAGTTGATGAAAAATCGGGTCCCATGCATTATGGCCGATTGTTGGTTTTTATCTTAAACCGGAGTATTTCATGAAAAGGAGAGATTTTCTCAAAGCTTCGGCCCTAATCGGCGGAGCGGCCGCGCTCAGGCCGTTTCCCCATGATTTGTTTGCAGGAGAAATGAAGCAGGCATATGACCGGGTTTTACTCGGAGAGACGGGAATCAGGGTGTCCCGGCTCGCGATGGGTACCGGGACAAGCGGGTGGAACAGAAGTTCAGCCCAGACCCGCGGTCTGGGGATTCAGGGCATGGCGGATTTTCTTCATGCGGCCTGGGACGAGGGGATCAATTTCTGGGATTCCGCGGATCAGTATGGCTCGCATCCCCATCTGAAGGAAGCGTTGAAACGTATTCCGCGCGATCAGGTGGTGATTCTCACGAAGACCCACGCGACGACCGAAAAGCAGATGCAGGCGGATCTCGACCGGTTCCGCAGGGAACTGGATACGGACTACATCGACATTCTGCTGTTGCATTTCATGACGGATCCGAACTGGCCGGAGATCAAGAAGGGGGCGATGGATGTGCTTTCGAGGGCCCGTGAAGACGGCATCATCCGGGCGCACGGCGTATCCTGTCATACGCTCGGCGCGCTCGAAGCGGCGGCGGATTCCGACTGGGTACAGGTCGACATGGCACGGATCAATCCGGCCGGCGTGAACATGGACGCGGATGTGCGGACGGTGCGCGGCATCCTCGACCGGATGAGAAAAGACGGGAAAGGAATCATCGGCATGAAAATCGTCGGCGCGGGACGACTCCGTGACCGGCTCGACGAGAGCCTGCAATTTGTACTCGGGCTGGATAGCGTGGATTCGTTCACCATCGGTCAGGAGAATCAGGAAGAGATGCAGGATCTGCTCAAACGGATTCCTGTGGCGAGCGTGCGGGGGTGAGAGAATCCGGGATATCTTGACCGGAATGATTCGTGAATTGGTGGAGGGGAAGATACCAGCGTATTTCAATCATGATATAAATATTGAGTTCGGGAAGATGAGATCACGTAAGTTTAGAATCGATCAGGTCCGTTCTGTGAGCCAACCGTATTGATTGATCTTCGCAAACCACTGGCTTTTCCGGTGGTCGTTTATTCCGGATACGTAAGGAGAATACGGATGGATATTTGATCAAGTCACACCGTTTAACTACTTAGAATTCCAATCATATCGACGGCGACGTGAAATCCATTTTACATTCTGTTTGTCAGGGTATCCCCAAAAAATCATATTATTGTGACATTGTAAGGTTATATAAAATAGTGATCTAATCGGTAGAAAATGCTTGAAAAAGTCAT
>OMKS01003378.1_pt1 | contig 12736 bp, 9 predicted proteins | sample 1674721 | NCBI WGS metagenome assembly OMKS01 (sample SAMN06264996, study PRJEB25208) | sediment metagenome | isolation source: hot spring sediment | place: USA: California | collected 2014-09-02 | reverse complement strand
CCAGGACCATCGTAACGACGATCAATACGCTCAACAATACGCTGATTCTCTTGTAGATTGACACACTTCTTCTCCTTTTCCTTTTATATGAGCCATCCAATATTATCCCAAAAAGCAGTGTTTTTTGTTGATGTCACCCCCTCTCATCACAACGAACGTGAATCTGAAGGTAACTACTCAACCTGCTGCTCGTTTGCAGCGGATGGGCGGGGGTTTGGGGTGTGGCGGGCGCAAAGCGCCCGCCACACCCCAAACCCCCGTTCTCCGGCACAGCAAAGGGCTGGCCTGAGTAGTTACATCTGAAGTATCAAGCGACATTTCAATCGTTGCCGGGCTGTGAGCACGTATGCAGGCGAACGATGGCTGGAATACATTCATTATAGTCACCAGATTTGGTGTGTCAAGTTTTCTTTTCTTTTTTCATTTGGCCTTCGTCCCGTTTCATGCTATACTATGCTAGTGCATTCAGCAACAATTGACTGTCGATCGCTCTCGGATGATTCCGGCTTGTCCGGGTTAGGGCCTGACCAATAGAATCCTTGCACAGCGAGAAAGAATTTGGCGGTCGACGATTCCTTATTGGATTGGCTCGGAAGCGCAGCGGCTTCTCCCAGGTTAGGATAGATTAGATGTTTACAGCAGCAGGGGAACCTTGCATTGCCAGCGGGCTTTAACTGCGATGTCGCAAGTTCCCGACGCTTGACAGGGGCCTAACCAAACGGATTCTTGCACGGCGAGCAAGAACTCGCTATCGCTAATTCCTTTTTGGTTCCGGCTCTGACCGGGTTAGGGTGAGGGGGACCGTCAATGTCACGGGATGCGTGAAGCTGGTCATCGCTACTCCAAAACATACGAATCTGGACCTCTTGCTGTGCCCGGAAGATCCGGTAAGCTGTCTTCGCTCTTAGTTTTTCGACCCTCAAGTCAAGGGAACGGATGCTTTACATCTGTTCCCTTTTTTTGTTCAGCAGTCGATTGATTCGAATCAGCCCATTTTTAAAACCAGGAGGTAATATCATGCGACCCAAATTGAACATCCTCAGTGAAGAACTCGTCGAACAGATCATTGCTGAGGGCTTCGAGTTGTTGATGGATCCAGGTGTCCGGGTTCACAACCAGGAGGCTCTGGCGTTGCTGGCCGACGCGGGCGCCAAGGTGGATATGGAGACACAAATCGCCTACATCCCCGAGCCCATCGTCCGGCAAGCGCTGGAGACCCGAGCATCCGAGTTTTACGTCTACGACCTGGATGGCAAGCCGGTCGTCCATTACGGCGGCGACAGCGTCCAATTCGACCCCGGTTCGGCCGCCATCACCATCCTCGACAGCGAGACTCAGGAACAGCGCCAACCCCAGACCGAGGATTTCGTCAAGTTCGTCAAACTGGTCGAGATGATCCCCCAGTTGGACGCCCAGAGCACGGCTATGATCTGCACCGACGTGCCGGAAGAGATCGGCGATCTCTACCGCCTCTACCTGGCGTTGAACTACATGCGCAAGCCAATCATCACCGGGGCCTTTCGCAAGGATACCTGGTGGGATATGAAGGATATGCTGGTCGCCATGGTGGGCAGCGAAGAAGCGCTGGCCGAAAAACCCATCGCCGTCTTCGACGTCTGCCCGTCGCCGCCGCTGCTGTGGAGCGACCTGACCTGCCAGAACATGATCGACTGCGCGCACTACGGCATCCCGTCCGAACTGGTCTCCATGCCCCTGGCGGGCGCGACGGCGCCGGTCACGCTGGCGGCGGCCGTGGTGCAACATACAGCCGAGTGCCTGAGCGGCGTGACGATCTGCCAGTTGGCCCAGGAAGGCGCCCCCATCGTCTGGGGTGGATCGCCGGCCGCCTTCGACATGCGCGAAGGCACGACGCCTATGGGCGCCGTTGGGACGTGGATGATCGACTGCGCCTATACCCAGGTGGGCAAGGCGCTGGGAATGCCCACTCACGCCTACCTGGGAATGAGTGACGCCAAGATCGTCGACGCCCAATGTGGGCTGGAATCCTCCGGCGGGACGCTGATGGCCGCTTTGGCCGGGGTCAACATGGTCTCGGGGGCCGGGATGATGGACTTCGAGAGTTGCCAGAGTTACGAAAAGCTCGTCATCGACGCCGAGATCATCGGCATGGCGAAGCGCCTGATCGCCGGCATCGAGGCCCGTGAGGATCCCATCGCCCTGACGCTGATGCGGGAACTGGGCCATCGGGCCGATTATCTCTCGCAACCCCACACGCTCAAGTGGTTCAGCCAGGAGATGTACATCCCATCGGGCGTCATCGACCGGGGCTCATTGGACGGCTGGAAACGCAAGGGGGCCAAGACGGCCTGGGGGCGGGCTCAAGATCGGGTACAAACACTATTGGCGGCCTACGAACCCTCGCCTATCTCCGACGCGCTGCGGGCCGAACTGCGCAACATTGCCACCAAAGCAGCCCAGCGCTTCGGTATGGACGAACTCCCACCCCTGCCACGAGACTAATTCGATATACGCCTGATTTGAATAGAATTAGAGAGGAAACAAGACATGTCAAACGAACAACTTCTATCCGCGATTACGAGCAGCATCGTCGAAGGTGAACCCGATACGACGGTCGATCTGACCCAACAGGCCATCGAGGCCGGGCTGGAACCTCTGACCATCATCAACGAAGGCCTGGCACCGGGGATGAACGTCGTCGGCGAAAAATTCCAGACTGGCGAGTATTTCCTGCCACACCTGACCGTCGCCGCCAGCGCTATGAAACAGGCTATGGCGCTGTTGGAACCGGAACTCCAAAGCCGCCAGCAGGCAGTCGAGAACGCCGGGATACTGGTCATCGGATCCGTAGCCGGAGACATTCACGAGATCGGCAAATCGCTGGTCGGGACGATGATGTCGGCCAGTGGTTTCGAGGTACACGACCTGGGAGTAGACGTCTCGACAGAGACCTTCGTCACCAAGGTGAAGGAGACCGGCGCGAATCTCCTGGGGCTATCTGCCCTGCTGACGACGACGATGACCGTCCAGCGCGAGGTCATCGAGGCATTGGAGGAAGCCGGCATCCGCGACCAGGTCAAGGTGATCCTCGGCGGCGCGCCGGTCAGCCAGGATTGGGCCGATAGCATCGGCGCCGATGGCTACGCCGAGGATGCCATCGGGGCAATTGCACTATCGAAGAGACTGGTGCTATGAGCAATCATCTGACGGGTCAAACCGTTAGCGCCCAACGGGGCTACAATTACGCGGTCCTGGGAGCAGGTCGCCAGGGCACGGCCGCTGCTTACGATATGGCGCGTTGGGGGGACGCCCGACGTGTCATTCTGGCGGACCGTGATCTGGCAGTGGCCTGGGAGGCTGCGGAGCGCGTCAACGAGCTGCTGGCACAAGTCGCGCCGCCCGATGGCGAGCGCGTCACTGTCGAGGCTTCCCAAATCGACGTGACCCATTCCGAAGCGGTCGAACACCTGCTGGAGGACGTCGACGCCTGTCTGAGCGCCGTTCCCTACGTGTACAACCTGCCCCTCACCCGGGTCGCCCTCAGCGCTGGCGTTCACCTGTGCGACCTGGGCGGCAATACCGACATCGCGCGGGAACAGCACCGCTTCGACGCCGAGGCCCGCGCCGCCAATATCAGCATCATCCCCAACTGTGGTCAGGTGCCCGGTATGGGTACGTCCCTGATCGTCTACGCCATCGAGTTGTTGGATGAAGCGGTGGACGTCTACATGTGGGACGGCGGCCTGCCGCAAAATCCACGCCCGCCGTTCGATTACCTGCTGACGTTCCACATCGCGGGGTTGACCAACGAATACGCCGAGCCAGCCGTCTTCCTCCGCGATGGAAAGGTAACCGAGGTCGAGCCGATGACGGAACTGGAGACGGTGCAGTTCCCCGAGCCGATCGGCGCGCTGGAGGCTTTCGTGACCGGCGGCGGCGTCGATACGATGCCGTGGACGTTCGAGGGTCAACTGAGGACGTTGCAAAATCTGACGCTGCGCTATCCCGGACACTTCCAGCAACTGCGCGCTTTCTACGATCTGGGTCTGTGGGACCTATCGCCCATTGAGGTCGGCGACGAGGGGACGCCGGTCACGCCGAGGGACGTCTTCCACGCCCTCTTCGAGCCCAAGGTCACCTTTCCCGGCGACAAGGACGTGGTCATCGTGCGGATCAAGGCCCTGGGAAAGAAAGATGGACAAGAGGCCGAGGCGCTGATCGAGGTCATCGACTACTTCGACGAGGAGACCGGTTTCACCGCGATGGAGCGCGGGACCGGTTGGAGCGCTGCAATCGTGGCCGAGATGATGGCCCGGGGCGAGACTCCTCGCGGGGCCGGCGGCGTCGAGCGCATGGTCCCGGCGCAGCCCTTCGTAACCCAACTCCGCAAACGCGGCATAGACGTAGCCGAACGAGTGGTGCTTAAAGGGTAGGCGCTAAGCTGGATATAGGTAAAAGTCAACAGGGCGGCGCTAACTTTCGTGTTAGCGCCGCCCTGCACGTTTAGATCGACAATGTTAACTTTTCGTTTCGCACCGGTTGAAACCGCGTGCAACGGATGCGCCGTCTCCGACGCGCAACCGATACCGGTCTTACTTAGACAAATTCACGATCTGGTATCCTCCAGCGCAAGCCTGTGTGCCGCCGAAACCGGTGTACTCGCTGAGATTCGGCATCCCCTCGCCGGTCACCAGTCGATCCAGTTCCATCGCAATCGTGCCGCCGCCCTGGCTGCAACCGGTGATCCTGACGGCGGCGACGCCGATGATGTGGTAGCAGAAGCCGCTGCCCTGGGTCGGGCAGTCGGGCTTGGGATCAGGGATCTCAGGCTCGCAATCCGCGATGATGTCGTAGACCGGGATGGTGATCTGGTCGGGATCAACGGGCGCCTGGCAGACGGCGCTGGAGTTGGTGCCGGGCTTGGCGTGGATGAAATCGCCGTTGGCGCATCCATCGCGCCAGAGGCAATCGATGTAGATCGTCCCATCCCAGCCGTTGGCCATCCATTCTTTTAAGTCGGCCGCATTGCCAGCTTGGCTGATGGCCCTGGGGAAAGTCGGGTTCTCGCTGTTGTTCCACAGATAGCCCATGTTCATCCAGCCCCGATGCTGGGCCAGGTTGCCATCCCCCCATGTCACCGAGCCACCGTCATTCTTGAACGTGATCGAAAAATCGTTGTTGGCGTCGTCGTCTGGATCCAGATCTTTCACCACGTCGTGAGGTACGCCGAAGGGACGCAACCCACCGCTGAGCATAAGGGGCGGCCCGGTCACTGCCAGAGCAGCGGCCGAGGCCCCGGCCTCGTCGATGCCGACCAGCATCATGAAGTACGTGGAGCTGGTAATTTTCACGGTCGACGAAATACCCGTCGCGCCATGGGGGATCGTGCCATCACCCACCAGGCCCAGCGCCTGTTTCTCGTGGTTGACGTAATAGGCCATCACGTTATCGGCCGGATCATTGACGCCATTTTTCGCAGCGTATGCCTGCACCTCGGCCCAGATCGAAGCGTCATCGACGCCGTCTTTTTCACAGATGGCGGCGGCCAGCAGGCGCGTGCCCGCCAAGGCCGACGCATCGGCCGAATTCTGCATCCGGCGTCGTTGCAGGAACACAGTTCCCCCATCGATCGCCAGGCCGGCTACGGCCAGAAGGGCGATAATCCCAAAGACCAGGAGAACGAGAACCTGGCCCTCCTCCGAACGTTTCAAATATTCTTTATCCATTTTTTTTCCTCCTACAAGTCGCCTTTCAGAATGACCTCGGTGGCGATAGCGTGCAACGGCAGGATCCCGTCGGCGACGATGGCGTTGAGCACCGGCGTCGCCACGACGAAATCGTAGTGAACCGTCACCGTCACCGGTTGGCCGGACGCCACGACTGGACAATCCACCTCCACCATATCAGATTGGACCTGAACCAGACCGGTGGACGCAGCCTGTGCACGGGCGATAATCTCAGTCACGTCGTCGGGATTGATCGCTGCATAGGCGGCGCCCTCGGCGGCGGCGTCGCTGATCGAGACGCTGACGTAGTACAAGCGTCCCAGATCGAGCACGCCGGCCAGAATCACCAGTAAAAAAGGAAGCACGATGGCAAATTCGGCCAGGCTTTGCCCCTTTTCCCGTTGTGTTCCCTTCCGCTTACCTTTCATCTCACACCTCCTATATGTTACCATTCGACAGACAGACTGCGCCGATACACTGTCCAATTCATTCACCCAGACACCACACGCCAGGTCTCCGCATCGATCGATATTGCCAACGGATCACCCCCCGCCGGGTCCAGCGCCACGATGCTCCACACCGCCTTGCCATCTGCACCGGCCGCCAGGTGCAAGTCGATCGTCGCCTGGGGATGATGATCCTCGATGAACGACTGCCCGCCGTAAGCGAAGAAGACCTGCAAGGCCTCCTTCGGCCCGGCTTGCCAGCGACCTGGGGCCAGCAAATCCGGCGCTTTCCAGATACGGGCCCGATTCACCACGTAGGCCTCATCGACGTCGACCACGACGTCGAAGGAATGGCTGTTGCTCGGTGAATAGAAGACGAACGACCAACTCCCGTTCGCCTCACCCGGCGATTGGCCGTCGACGACATGCCAATACGTCGAGGCAGAGACCAACTGAACGTCATTGGCCTGGACGCGAGCCGCTATGAGGGCCTGTTCGTAAGCTTCCCACAGATTGAGCGCGGCCGGCTCTGTCTCTACGGGCCGCGGTCGCGCCGCCGCAACCGGATTGGGGTTAGGTTGCCTCCTCTGCAACAGTAAATAGACTAACCCACCCACCAACGCGAGGTTGAGCACGAGGCCAATGCTCAATAGAATTGGCATCCACTTACTTCGGCTCCCATTTCCAGCCATGTTTATCCTCCCCTTCCTGCTCTCATCACCAACGGCAGATAGACCGTGTTGTTCAACCCGTAGGTGTGGTAAATTTCCCAGGCATTTTCACCTGATTGCTCCTGCCACACGACGTGCTGCCGCCCGGCCGCGTCGCTGGCGACCGACGACCTGATCGAGCGCAGACCCTGGGCAATCTCGTCCCCCGAACTCTGGGAGACGTTGTGGGGCCCCGTCCAGGACGCGCCCCCATCGGAGGAACAACTGATCAATATCTCCTCCTCGCTGCTGGCGCCAGGCCGAAAACCGTGCCACGTGATACAGACGGTCGTCTCTCCCTCGTCCTCGTGTAACGTGATGTCGGGAGTGACGAAGGTTGGGGTCTTATCGTTAACCAGCACACGTTCCGGATCAATTCTAAGCACAGGCGCGACGCTTCCGTCCAAATAGCGAGCATACCAGACATATTGTTCTTCTTGTTTGCCTGCCGCCCCGACCTCTCCCCAGGCAAAGTGCGCGACTCCCTGGCTGTCGACGACTACGCCGGGGCGATAGGCTTGGGTGATGATCTCCGACAAAGTGATGGGGGTATACCAGGCTACCCCGGCGGCCTGCTGCACCGTCCCGGTGATGTACATCACAAACACTTCACCCTCACCCATCATAGAAGACTCTTCCCAGACGACGTGCACGGTATCTCCCGTTGGTCCCACGGCGACAGCGGGGGAGCTGCTGAAAGCCCCTGACGCTGACGTGTAGACCTTTTGGGCCAACGGCCATGCGGTATCGGTCAGGATGCGAGAGGCATGGTATATCTGTCCAGAGGACTCGGCATTGAACACGATGTGCACCCTTTCGGCGCTGGCGGCGATCCGGGCCTGGGTGATGTCCAGCTCGATGGGGCTGGAAATTGAACGTACACTCGTCACACCGATCTCCGCCTCGTACATTTCGATAGACGGAGGGGAATCCCCATCGACCCAGACGGCGAAGGCGCGCTCCCCGGTGAATGCGACGTCGGGCAAGCGTGAATTTTTCAGGGTCGTCGAGATCGCCGCTGGCGTCGACCAGGTCTGCCCATCGTCGTTGGACAGGCTGGCATATATCTGCTGCATCTCGTCGCCGGTTTGTCGGTCGCGCCACACGATAGCGAGCCGCCCCAACCCATTGGATGCGATGCTCGGTTGGAGCGCTTCGTCATCCGGGCTTTCGGATGCATTGCGGGGCGCGACGCGGGGCCAGTTCGGATCGTCTCCTGTCAATGCCGCCCTGGCGACAGCGATGGACAGCCCGGCGATTAGACCAAGCGCGGCGAGAGCAGATAGGCAAATCGCCCACCACCGTCGATATATCATTCCCGATTCCATTCGACCATCCATCGCTGCTCCCCTACTCCTTACTCCCTACTTCCTACTCCCTAGCTCTCGTACATAATGATGATCAACACCGTCGTCGCATCTTCGTTCACGGCGACGTTGTGGTACGTCTTTGAATACCGCACACCGTCGATCCAGGTCTCGCCGAGCACGGTGTACGACCCGACGGGCAGATTATCCACCGTGTAACGGGCGTTGCTGTCGGAGACGGTCGAGGCGAGCAACTCCGTCCCCTCGTAGACGTAGACGTTGGTCCGCCCGTGGGGCAACGGAGAGCCATCCAACGAGACCCGCGTCTCCCCGGCAATGGTGCCGACCGTCGTCGTCACCGGCATGGTCGGCGGCGGCGTCCCCTGCAGCGAGACCGTCGTCGTGATCGGCCCGCCGACGTTATCGTCCTCGTTCGACTCACTCACCTGGTCCCACGAATCGGCCAGCGACCAGATGTCGTACGTGCCGGTCAATTCGAAACCGTTCTGGAGCGTGATGCTCAGGGTCGTGCTTTTCTTCGCGCCCAGCCCGTTGACGGCCCCCCAGGCGACGCCGGTGGTCTCGGTCAGCGGATTCGTGGTGAAGAGATCGACCCAGAACAGGTTGTTGACCGGGCGCGTGCCGATATTGACCACCGTCACGCTGTAATCGAGCGCCTGGTAGGTGGAGATCGGCTCGCTGCTCAGCAACTGCATATCGGAGATGATCAAGTTGGGCGACGGGCAAGGGCAGAGCAACGTCGTCATCGCTTCCTGCTCCAGACTTTCCTGGGCCTGGTTACCATATTTGTAGTACAGCCGGGCGGTGAGTGTGTTCACCCCATCGACGACCGGGACAGAGTATTCCAGCCCGGTGAAAGATGAAGTGGGGTTTTTGTCTCTCGCGACCCAGCAATCAGCGTCTCCGTCCCCATTCCAACAGAATACGAGGGTGTAGTTGTTACCGTGGAGCCAGAATCCTCCATCGACGCTGATAGTCACGTCGGGCGGGCTGGGAGCGCTGCAGCGGGGCGAGATGGTGACGTAGGGGTCGGCGCTGCACGTCCGGACGGTGGCCGAATCGCTCTCCCCGTACCCGCTGACGCCCACCGCCTGCCCGGCCTGGAGGGACTGCCCCTCCGGGAGCGTGAAGCTGAAGTAGCCACCGGCGTTCACCCGCGTCCGATCCTCCATACCGGCATCGGTGATCACCAGGGTGACGAACTGCGCCGGTTCCGCCGTCCCGGCGACCAGGTAATCGCCGTGACAGAGATTCAACTCGTCGATCTCAATGGGCTCGAAGTCGCCATCCGCCGCGCCCACGAGCGCCGAATCCCACTCATTGTATCCCTCCACCACGATGACGTGCCCGGCGAGCAGCGGCGGCAGGTTCGCAAACTCGAACACGCCGTTGGCCTGGACGGTGACGCCTGTCGAGGGGAAGGTGTCGCTCATCAAGTCGCGGATGTACACGGTCGTCCCGGCCTGGGCTGTGCCAGTCACCACCGTCGCGCCGGCGAGGAGCGGTTCGTGGATCACGATGGGGTCGAATACCTCGACTACGTAGATGGTGACCCCCTCGTTGTCGGTCGCCGTGCCCTCGGCGCTCACTCCCTCGGCCGTCACGTAGACCAGGGTGGTTGAATAGATCCGGTAGGGCACGCGCCAGAAGACGGTCTGCCCCACGTCCAGCGCGCCGTAAGTGAAGTTGGCGCCCAGGTTATCCCAGACGCTGAGGCTATCCAAAGCGTAATCGCCGCTGTTCTGCACCGTATACGTCAGGGTGACGATCTCGCCGGAGGAGACGGTCAGCGCCGTCGCCGAGACGGTCAGGTCGACGCCGGGGCCGGCGACGTTGACCGTGACGCTGTCGGTGTCGCTGGCTGTGTTCCCATATTCTACGTCGACGCCGGTCACCGTGGCGACGCTGCTCGTCGTCTCTGTGATGACGTGAGAGACGTTCCACGCGCCGCTGGCACCAACGACCAGATTGCCGACGTTGATGGTGTTGCCCAGCGTATCCTCGATGACGACGTCGGTCAGATCGAATATGCCGACGTTGGAGATGAGGTAGCTGAACACCGCCTCCTCCCCCGATTCCACCGTCTCCGGGTTGACCGAGGCGATGATAGAGATCGCGACCTCGCAGGCGTCGCCGACGCCATTGCCGCTACTGTCAGTCTGGTCGGGGTTGTAGACGAAGGGACAATTATCGCAGGCGTCGCCGACCCCGTCGCCATCGGTGTCCGCCTGGTCGGGGTTGAAGACGAAGGGGCAGTTGTCCAATTCGTCGGGAATGCCATCCCCATCGGTGTCTATGGGGTCTGGATCGCCGCCGCCCCTACCGCCGGGTTGCGGGTTCCAGGCCAGATCATCACCCAACGAGACGATGGTCCGGGCCGCCTGGGTCTCGATTCGAAAATTCGATATGATGGGCTGAATCACCGGCGTAATCGTGGGCAGATCATACTTGACTTGAACCAACACCCGGTCGCCAAGCTGTACCTGGGTCGTGTCGCTGAATTTGTTTGTCTCGGGACCACGGTCGTACGCGACGACGATTTCGGCCGCATCTGGATCCGCCAGTATGATTTTCTCCTGTGTGGACGATACAATCCCCACGACGTCTTTCGGCTCGACGATGCCATAGCGGGTGCCCTCGCGGGCGGCGTTGAACATCCCGCTATAGACGGCGAAGACGTAGCCAAATTCGATGATGCCCAGAACCACCAGTAAAAACACTGGTAAGATCAGGGCAAATTCGACCAGGCCCTGTCCGCGATTGGATCGTTCGACGCGGGATAGCAACTGGACCTTTAATCGCCGGAAACCAAGGGCAAACTTCCTATTGGATAATTGAAGGGGCGTTAAAATTTTTTCTATCATTCGTTTGGCTTCCATTTTGTTCACCTCGTATATGCTTGCTGGCTCGGACTTTGATCATCAGTCGATTCGACGTTGGACAACCGAGATAACGTGCTCTTGCCTCCATGATAACGCATCTGCGCCCCAGTGTCTTCCGTAAATATACGCAATTCTTCGCGTAAAACCCCGCAATTTGCTAGCGGACACTTGAATCCAAAGCCTGATCCAGAAATGTCGGGGAGTGAATCCACGTTGACACCTCCGTTCCGCCGTGTTATGATATGTCAACAGTAACTACTCAGCCTGCTGCCCGTTTGCAGCGGATAGGCGGGGGCCCCATTCTCCGGCACAGCAAAGGGCTGGTCTGAGTAGTTACAATCAACATTTCACCCAGGAGGAAGATGGGAACGATGGCAACCATCACGACAGATCCAACGACCATCGAGTCGATCATCGAAAAAGCGTCCATTTGCCGGATTGGCATGGCCGACGGCGACCGGCCCTACGTCGTCCCCGTAAATTTCGGCTATCGGGATCGCATCCTGTATTTCCACTCCTCCCCTACCGGCGCCAAGATGGATATACTCCAGAAAAACAGCCTCGTCTGCCTGGAATTCGACGTCGACGTCGAGATGGTGGAAGCCAAACGAGCCTGCAAGTGGGATGTCAAATATCGCAGCGTGATAGGATTCGGCCACGCCTCCATCGTCGAGGATCCGGCGGAGAAACGGCGCGCATTGGATTTGATGATGGCGCACTATTCCGACGCCGACTACGCCTACCCCGAGGAGATACTGGCGAAAACGAGCATCGTTCGGGTCGACGTCGAACAGTTGACGGCAAAGGTATCGGGATACTGATTTCCAGCAACGATTTCCCTGGCGCTCTCCCCCAGTCGGGCGAGAGAAAACGAACACAGCGAGGGTCGATGAAAAACCGGGCGATTGGCCTCACTGGTCTGATGACCGCTTGCGTGACGCTCGTCACACTCGCCACACTCGTGCTCGCGGCCTGTCAGACGCAAATTGTCGAGAGTCCGGGGGAACCGGCCCCGAGCATCGCCCGTGCGACAACGACGCCCACGCGCAAGTTTCCCAATACGCATACCCCACCCGCTTCGCCCACGACGCCGGTTTCGGCGACCGGGCATACGCCGCCGGCAGACCAGGGCTTCGCCCAATACGTCGTGCAAGCTGGCGACACGTTGTTGGGTATCGCGATGGCCCACGATCTACCGATGGCCGCTATCCAGATTCAGAACAACCTGGGAGCCTCGACGATCGTCAAGGTGGGCCAGACGCTCTCCATTCCACCTCGCGCCGCCTGGGAGGGGGCCTCGCATTTCTGGGTCGTGCACGTGGTCGAAGAAGGAGAAACCATCGGGGAGATCGCCAAAACCTACGGGCTGAAGGCCGACGCCCTCCAGACCGCCAACGGCCTGCCAGACGCCAACATGATCGTCGTCGGGCAGGAGCTCGTTCTACCGCTGAAGACGTTCGCCGTGGCCCAGGCTCCGCCGCCTGCGCCTACCCCGGCTCCGCCGCCCACACCCACTCCAGAGCCGGCGAGCGCGTCCGCCTACACCCCGAGCACTGCCCTATCCCAGACGGCCTCGATCACACAAACAGCGTCCACGCCTGTCTCTTATACACATCTCCGAGCCCACGAGACCGTACTAGATCTCGTATGCCGTCTTCTGCTTGA
>OMKS01003377.1_pt1 | contig 12741 bp, 9 predicted proteins | sample 1674721 | NCBI WGS metagenome assembly OMKS01 (sample SAMN06264996, study PRJEB25208) | sediment metagenome | isolation source: hot spring sediment | place: USA: California | collected 2014-09-02 | reverse complement strand
CGACATCGCACGACTCATCGTCGGCGGCGGCGGCGTCAAGAACAAGGCCTTGATGCAGCACCTCAAGGAAGGGCTTCCCCACTTGCGCACGAGCGATCAGTACGGCATTCCCCATGACGCGCGTGAAGCCATTGCGTTTGCCGTGCTGGGCAACGAAACGCTGGCCGGAAACCCCGGGAACGTGCCCAAGGCAACCGGGGCGCGCCACCCCGTTGTTCTGGGCAAGATCACGCCCAACTGAGCGCCATGACCCCTGCGCAGGGCGTATTTTGGGGAAGGTATCGCGGGTGTTAGGGCGGTGTGTGCGTGAGGTGGACTTCGTGTCAACCAAGCCTCATGACGGGGGTATCTATTGTCAAATAGCTCCATTATTACCGGAATACACACAGGAAGAATCGGGGGCTTCCGGCGTCGAATGTGCGTAGGTTGTTTGCACGCCTTGTCTTAGCCCAAGACCCAATATTTGGTGTTGACAAGAGGCCTCGGCCACTATATAATGGGGTCCACTTCAGCGAACGAACAGGGTTCCATTGCCCATGGCGGGGGCGTGGGACGCCATGGAGATGGTGGTTTGACGGTGATGGCATCTGGGAATACTAAGCATATTGTCAAAGAATCGTTCGATGTGGTCGTGAGAGGATAGCGCCTCTTCGCGGGAGGATAGCCCGGTACGCGTGACGCCGTAAAGGAAACGGCGTGCCGTAAAAGCGCGAGGCCTGTAGCTGTAGAGGAGTCCTGGGGATGGTGACGAGTATTCGCAAGCGCAACGGAGAGGTTGTCCCTTTCTGTCCCGAGAAGATCACGTGGGCGGTTTTCAAGGCGGCCCGCGCGTGCGGGGGTGATGATTTCGACCTGGCTGCGAAGCTCTCGGACCAGGTGGTGACGCTCCTCGAGGAGCAGCTTGACGGACGCATCCCCGAGGTCGAACAGGTGCAGGACCTGGTGGAACGCGTCCTCATCAAGCAGGGGCATGCGCGTACGGCGAAGGCCTACATCCTTTACCGCGAGAAACGCACGGGGGCGCGGGATCTGAATGCCTTGATCGGGGCGACGATCGACATGTTCGGGGCCTACTTGGACGACGAGGACTGGCAAATCAAGGAGAATGCCAACACCCAAAAGAGCGTCAACGGCCTCAACAACTACGTTCGCGAGTTCTTTACCAAGAAATACTGGCTTCACGAGGTCTATCCGGCGGAGGTCCGCGACGTGCACGAGAACGGAGACGCGCACATTCACGACCTTGGTTTTCTTGGACCCTATTGCGCTGGCTGGGATCTGCGGCAACTGCTCACCGAGGGATTCGGGGGAGTACCGGGCAAGGTGGAGAGTTCGCCCGCCAAGCACCTGCGCTCGTTTCTGGGGCAAATCGTGAATTCGACGTTCACGACGCAAGGCGAGACGGCCGGGGCGCAGGCATGGTCGAGTTTCGACACGTACTGTGCGCCCTTCATACGCTACGACGCGCTCAGTTTCCAACAGGTGAAGCAGAGCCTTCAGGAACTCATCTTCAACATCAACGTCCCGACCCGCGTCGGTTTCCAGTGCCCTTTCTCGAACCTCACCTTCGACCTGACGGTTCCGAGCACGTTGACGGATCAGGCGGTCATCATCGGCGGCAAGCCGATGGAGGCGAAGTACGGCGACTTCCAGGCCGAGATGGACATCTTCAATCGCGCTTTCTGCGAAGTGATGATGGAGGGCGATGCCAAGGGGCGCGTCTTCACGTTCCCCATCCCCCCCATCAATGTGACGAAGGAGTTCGACTGGGACTCGCCGAGCGTGAATGCGTTCATGCGCATCACGTGTAAGTACGGCATTCCTTACTTCGCCAACTACGTGAATTCCGAGCTGTCCCCCGAGGATGCCGTGTCGATGTGCTGCCGGCTTCGGCTTGACACCTCCGAACTGCGCCAACGGGGCGGCGGACTTTTCGGAAGCAACCCGCTCACGGGGTCGATCGGCGTCTACACCATCAACCTGCCGCGGATTGGCTACCAGTCCTCGACGGTACGGGAGTTCAAGGCGCGGCTTTGGCGGCTGGCCCAGGTGGGCCGGACCTCGCTCGAGCTGAAACGGAAGATCATTGAGCGCCAGACACAGCAGGGGCTCTATCCGTACTCGGCCAAGCATCTTCGTTACGTCTACGAACGGACGGAGGAGTATTGGCACAATCATTTCAGCACGATCGGCATCATCGGCATGAACGAGGCGCTGTTGAACTTCATGGGCAAGGACCTCAGCAGCCCGGAGGGTCAGGCCTTCGCCAAGGAAATCATGCTCTACTTGCGCGACCTGCTGAAGACCTTCCAGAGCGAGACGGGGCACGTCTACAACCTCGAGGCGACGCCTGCCGAGGGGACGGCATACCGCTTGGCCCAGTTGGACAAGCAGCGCTACCCGGAGATCATTGCCGCGGGGAACGGTACTCCCTACTACACGAATTCGACCCAATTGCCTGTCGGGTACACGGACGATCCGTTCGAGGTGCTCGAGCTTCAAGACGAGTTGCAGTCGCTCTACACGGGCGGTACGGTCCTGCACGTCTACCTTGGCGAGAGTCTCGATGACGTGGCTGTGGCCAAACGGTTTATTCAGAAGGTCTTCGGGCGCTACAAGCTTCCCTATCTCTCACTGACGCCCACCTTCAGCGTTTGTCCGCAGCATGGGTATGTGCGCGGCGAGCACTTCACGTGCCCAAAATGTGGGATCGAGTGCGAGGTTTGGTCGCGCGTCGTGGGCTACCTGAGGCCAATTGCGAACTACAACAAAGGAAAACGGCAGGAGTATATCGAGCGCAAGAAGTTCCGCTTGGGCGACGACAACCGCCCGGTGGAGGCGGCTTCATGAAGATTGCCGGCCTCGAGAAATGCTCGCTGATCGACTACCCCGGCATGCTGTCGGCGGTGTGCTTCACTCCCGGATGCAATCTCAATTGCTTCTATTGCCACAACCGCGACCTCCTTCACGACGGCGCGCGCACCACCCTGGCGACTGAAGAGGTGCTGCATTGGCTTGATAAGCGGCGTGGCTTTCTCGACGGCGTCGTCATCACGGGCGGCGAGCCCACACTCCAACCCGACCTGGCATACTTCATCCGCGCCGTTCATGCCCGGGGGTTCAAGGTCAAACTGGACACAAACGGGGTCAACCCCGAGGCGCTGGAGGCGCTTCTGGCCGAGGACCTGCTCGATTACGTGGCCATGGACGTCAAGGCACCACCGGCGCGCTACGCCGAGATCTGCGGAGTCCGGGGCGCGGTTCCCGGCGTCGAGGCCAGCATCGACCTCTTGCTGAACTGTGCCGTCGATTATGAGTTTCGCACGACGGTGATTCCCCAGCTCGCCGCGGTGGACGTGCTGGATATCGCGAAGTGGATCCAGGGCGCGCGGTTGTATGTGTTGCAGCAATTCCGCCGGCCGGCGAATGCGGGCGCGCGCGACGACATCCGCAACGCAGCACCCCCCCATCGGGGCGACTGGCCCGAAGCGGTGCTTCCGCTCATACGGCCCTTGGTCACACGGTGCGCACTCCGCGGTTTCGACAGCGTAGCACGCCAGGAAAAGGCGCCCCAATCGGCGGCGGCCATGCTTGCAGGCTGACGCTTACCGGTTCTTCCCAAGCACCTGCTCCATCGCGACGATGGCCTCTGCGATCTCCCTTCTCTTCGCGTACAACACCCCCGGTTCGCGCGAGAAAGCGACGAGGCCCTTAACGACCGCTTCGAGGTCGGCGGCATGGGCGGCCTGCTCGAGCAGCGCATCGTGTCCGCCGGTTGCCTTGAGCTCGCGTATGCGCGCCATCAGTAGAACGAGGTAGTCGTAGTCCTCGATGCCATCGCGCAGCGTCTCCCAGCGGATCGAGCTGACGGGACCGCTTGCACCGGGGTATACGAGGCATCGATCACCGTTAACGGGTGTGACGTCGAGTTGGTCGAGCCAGGGGTCATGGCCGGGCTCACCGGCGTTGATGCCGGCGTAGTGAAAGCCACGCAGGCCCAGCGCCCATGCCTGCCACAAGAGGATGCGATGCTCGATGGCGGCAAAGTCGATGAAGAGATTGCCGTAGGGCCTTGGGGGCGCATAGTTGACATAGCCCCACGCTTCTTTTCCCTTGCTTATCTCCTCGAGGATCAGCCGGTTGTTGGGCGTGTCGAAGACCTGCATGTGCAGCGCCCAGATGTCCAGTGCGCCGGGTACGAAGGGCTCGAGGCCCACGGTGGTCGCCATGAGCGGGATATGGGGCGCGTTGTCGCGCCAGTGCTGCATCCGCTCGAAGACGCGCGGCCACGCGGCCGGAGGGGGCTCGAAGGCAATTTCACAGAACACCCTGTTCTCGAGGCCGCGCTCGACAACGAACGCGTCGGCTCGACGCAGTTGCTGGGGCACATCAAGCAGCGAGGCGGGCACGGCGAAGGAGCTTGCTCCGGCTTCGTCGAGTGTGTCGAGGCGTCGGGCAAAGCGCTCGAGTTCCGCTGCGTAGTCGGTGCTTTCGCGAGGAAACTGGACCAGCGGGCGCAGCGTGACGCGGTGGGCCAGGCCGTTTTCCAGGTAAGCGGCCTCGAGTTGGTCGAGTGCGCCTGAGTAGCCTCGCGTTCGCGCCCGCTCGAACGCGAGGCCGGGGAGGAAACCGAAATCGGTTTTGAGGGCCGGCGTGGCCGGCAAGGTGAAGTCATACACTGTTGCCTCGAGCCACAGCTCGACGGGCTCGAGATTGGAGGCTGCCACTTCCACAATGCCCGCATAGTCGCCGGGCGGGATCTCGGGGGCGGCGTACACGGTGAGCCACACGGGGCTGCACTGCCCGCCGGGCGCGTTGAAGGACTCGAGGGGGGGGAGCGCGTCGGGCCATTGGCCGGTTGGTCCTTCGAAATACGAGGGGACGCGGACGGGATGGTAGGCAACGGTGAAAACCTGAATGTCCTCCCGCGCGATGCGCGCGCCGGTCGCGCGGTTGACGAGGTTGTTCGGCCGGATGACAACATTGCGCAGGTCCTTGCCCGCCGGCGGGCGCAGGACGATCTGGATGGACTCGCGCTCGTTGCGTGCGAGCGCGATGCGGCCTTTGGATTCAATGGCGCCTGTGGGCTCGACGGCGTCCTCGCGAAAGACCTTGTCCAGGCTGCTCTCGAACCAGATGGGTACGGCCCCCGGATGCGCGAGTGCGCGCCTAAGCGTTTGGCGTTGGCGTTCGAGGGCGTGGGGGGCGTCAGTCCAGGGCTCGAGGGTTGAGTCGCCGCCGTCGCCGACGATGAACTGGGTGTCGATGCCGCCGTGAGGCGAGCCGGTGTCGACGCCGAGTGGGTAGGGCCGTCCGTCCTGTTCGAGTTGGGCCAGAAACTCGTAGGCGCCGTCCTCGGGTGCATGCCAGTCGTACGAACATCGGATGACCTTGCTGAGGTCTGCGTCGAAATGCTTATCGATCAGCGCCCATCTCTGTCCATCCTTGGCGCGAATGCGGGCGCGGAGGCGCATGTCCGCCATAACCCGGGCCGGCGCGATGAACACCTCGACTCCCTTGATGGAGCTGTAGGTCACTTGCAGCGCCAGTTCGTCCGAGGCGAAGTCAACGTGCGCAAGGCCGCGCACAAGGTTAAGGCGATAGGTCGTTTCCCATGTATCGCCGGGATTGACGAGTCGCGGGAGGAAAGCCGCCTGGAAGCCGCATCGGCCCTCCTCGGGCGCCCATAGCGTAAGGAACGAGTGGAGGTGGTCGGCGTTGAAAACCGCGTACACGGTCGCCTGCTCGAGGGGGTCGGTGGCGGCAATCCAGTTGCGCGACGCGGGATAGTAGGCGGTGCGATCTGCGCGGTGTATGCCCGACAGCGAGGGGAAATCGAGCCTGTCTTGGCCCGTGAAGGTGCCGCCGGGTGTCAGATCGCTTCGGGCCCACGGGGTAACCCACTGCGTCTCGTCGCCGCGGTTCTCGATGCGCCAGCAAATCCGCAACGACGCCTCTGCGGACACGGCCTCAACGGTTCGGACAACGTGCAGGCCCCTGATGTTCGGCCCGTCGCACTCGTAGGAGTAGGTTGCAGGCCCTGCTTGTATGGACGGAGCAGACCATTGCTCGTTGAGTCGTCGATTGGGCACGTAGAGACTTCCAGCCCCGAAGCCCTCCTGAAGAAGTCCCTCGCTTCCCGCAACGTTGCCCGGCTGGGCGCGATGCGTGAATTCGGCGACAACACCGGCCCGGTCGCACGCAACGAGTGCCTTGATGTACTCGTTCTCGAGCGCGATGGGATCTTGCGCGGCGGCCGTGGCCCCCGCGGCACACGCCATTGCCCAGAGGAAAAGGGCTGACATGGACATGATTGACTCCGCGTTCCCTTGCACTTGCTCGTCATGATAGCGCAGCGCGGGTGCGTGCCACATCTTCTCTGACTTGATACCAGCCCCGCCATGTTTCATACTGCCCCGCGGAGGGCGTTCATTCGGGCATAGACGGGCGCCGACTCTTGCCCAAGGAGGACCTTTTCGATGGATATGGCTCGGGCTTGGCCCATTGTGCTGCAGTTCGGCGTCGGGTCCGTTCTGTGCGCCGTTGGGCTATGGGGCGGCATCCGCAGCGGCTACCTTGATTTGGCAAACCGCGCGGATCGCCGCACGATCTACATCATCATTGGGGGCTTTCTGGCCCTGCTGGCCTTTTCTTGCGCGTTCACCTTCTGGCTGCCCTATCTTCCGAAGGAGCTGAGCCCATGACCCAATCGCTCGGACAGCCTATCGACTACATCGTGATGCTCGGGTACTTCGGCGCCGTGGTGCTGTTCGGGATGTACTTCAGTCGATACACGCGCAGCACGAAGGACTTCTTCCTCGGCGGCCAGCGCTTCGCCTGGTGGCTCATCGCGTTCTCGGGCATCGCCACGACGGTCGGCAGCTACAGCTTCGTCAAGTACAGCGATGTGGGCTTCAAGTATGGGATCAGCAGCACGCAATCTTACTTGAACGACTGGTTCTGGATGCCGATCCTGATGCTGATCTGGCTTCCCATCATCTACTACGCGCGCGTCACGTCGGTCCCTGAGTATTTTGAGCGCCGATTCGGGTCCCACTGTCGAGTGGCCTCTACGCTGATCATCCTGACGTACCTGGTCGCCTATATTGGCGTGAACCTCTTCACGCTGGGCCAGGTATTCGAGAGCCTGCTGGGATGGCGGGTGATGGTGGGGGCGGCCGTGACGGCCGTGGCGGTGACGCTCTATGTCGTGGCAGGGGGCCAGACATCCGTGATCATGACCGACCTGGCGCAAGGGATTATCCTGTTGGTGGTGGGCCTGGGGATTCTGTTCGCCGGCGTGTGGCACTTTGGAGGCTTCGGGGATTTCTGGGGCCTCTTGCCAACGTCGCACAAGTTCGCCTTCTCCGAGTTGACGGATCCGCCGAAGTTCAGCGCCCTCGGAATCTATGTGCAGGATGGCATCATCAATACCGGCGCGTTTGTGTTGATGAATCAAGGCATGATCATGCGTTTCCTTTCCTTGAAGAGTGTCGAGGATGCGCGCAAAATGGCGGTCTGTTGGATCCTGGTGTTGGCGCCGATTGCGGCCATCGCAACAGCCGGCGGCGGCTGGATAGCGCGCGGACTGGTCGAAAACGGTGAACTCGAGACGCCATCGCAGGAAGCCTTTGTGCGCGCGGCCCATTTTCTGTGCGCGCCGGGGATATTCGGGTTTGTTTTGGCCGCATTGACGGCGGCGCTGATGAGCACGGCCGACACGCTGATCAACGCCGTGAGCGCGGTGTTCGTCAATGACATCTGGAAGCCCTTCGTGCAGCCGAAGGCCCAGGACAAACACCTCCTCCTGGTGGCCCGGATTGTGAGCGTCGGAGCGGCCGTGGTGGGTCTGGCGTTCGTGCTCATCTACGTCAGGGCGTATGAGAGCATCTACCAGGCCCACGCCATGGTGACGGCCTCGATTCCAGCCCCAATGGTCGTGGCGGTTTTGCTTGGCATACTGTGGAAGCGCTTCACACCGACCGCTTGTTTCGTCACCCTGGTGGGCGGCTCGGCGGCTATGGGGCTCACGTTCATCCATGGTGTCGATGACGCGCTCATAGGCCCCCTGTCCTTCGGCATGGGCCGAGACAGCTACACATTCATGCGTGCGCTCTATGGCGTGCTGGTGTGCGGGGCGCTCGGGGTAAGTGTTTCGTTCTTCACCAAACCCAAGGCTACCGCTGAGGTGGTGGGCCTGGTGACCGGCACAGAACTCGAGGCTATGCGCCGTTATAAGGGGAGCGAGGTCAACCGGCGGCCCGGTAAGAAAGTGCGGTTGCGGGTCAAGGTCGATGACGCGCTTGCGGGCTCCGAGCTGGCCGTCATGCCGCAGGATGCCCTCGATGGGATGGCGGCCGGCCCCGGCGACTTAGTGTATGCCGCAGATGTCCGGTGGTGGTTCGGCGGCCTGCGTTCGGTTCACCTGAAGGTGGGCGAGGTGGGCGAGGAGTCGGTTATCCGGATGGGACCGGACGCGCTCGATGGTGCGCATTTCCGTGATGGCCAGGACGTGGTAGTGGAGAAGATCATGTAAGCGGCGGCCCCGTGCCCCGGACGCCGCAGGCACGCTGCGCAGTCGGCGCAAAACGCCCTTGATGTCACCCAACGTTTGATCCTTGCGGGGGCAATATATGAGGATTGTCCCTTGTTGCAGACCCCGAGGAGGGGGACTGAACCATGAATATTTTCGTTGCAGGCGGCGGCCGGATTGGATTCCATTTGGCGACGTTGCTCAGCAAGGAGAACCACGACGTAACGGTCATCGAGTGGGATACCGAGCAACTCGATGAGCTGGACGCGTCGCTGGACGTGAGCACGGTGGAAGGCGACGCGGCTTCGGTGATGCTGCTGACGGAGGCAGGAGTGAAGTCGGCGGAGCTCTTCGTGGCGGCGACGGGTTCGGATGAGGTGAATTTGTTGTCAGCGGCGGCGGCGAAGAGCCTCGGCGCGAAGAGGGCGGTGGCTCGTGTGCACAAGGCGCCCTATCTCGAGACGGCTATGCTGTATGAACAGACCCTCGACATCGATTTCGTGCTCAGCCCCGAGGCCATTACAGCGCTCGACATTGCGAACTATATCGAATCGCCCGGCATCGTTGCCTCCGAGGATTTCGGGCGGGGCTTGGTGCAGATGCGTCAGATTCGGGTACTCGAGTCACCGACGCGCGACGGCAAGACGCTCAAGGACGTGTGTCCGCCAGGGTCCGGGGTACTGCTGGGGGCCATCAGCCGACGGAGCCAGACGCTGATACCGCACGGGGACACGATTGTCGAGCCCGGCGATCTGGTGACGCTGGTCGGCAAGCGGGAGAAGATGGAGGCAGTCCAGAAGCTGTTTCACGGTGCCGATTCCCAACCCCGCAGCGTGGTCATCATGGGGGGCGGCAGCATCGGCCTGCATCTGGCGCAGGTCCTCGAACAACGCCTACGCTCGGTGAAGCTCTTCGACAAGAACAGCGCATACTGCTGTCATCTATCAGAGCAGCTGATGAAGACGGATGTGATCGCGCGCGATGTGACGTCGCGGACGGTGATCGAGGAAGAGTCGGTGGCGGCGGCGGACCTTTTCGTGGCGACCACGCGGGATGATGAGCGCAACATCATGGCGAGCGTGTTGGCCAAGGAGATGGGGGTGGATCACACGGTGACCGTGGTGCACCAGCCGGATTTTGCCCCGCTGGTTTGGAAGCTGGGGATCGATCACGCCGTGACGCCGCGGACGTGTTTTGCCAATCGTGTGCTGAAGCTGGTGCGCCAGGAGCAGGTGTCTTCGGCGGCGGTGCTTGAGGAGGGAGAGGTCGAGATTCTCGAGGTGCATGTAAAAGACAAAATGCCCATCGCGGGCAAACCTCTCAGGGAGGTGCAGTCGCGATTTCCGCGCCAAGCGCTTGTGGCAACGATTCAGCGCGGCGATGATGTGATCGTTCCCAGTGGCAACGATGCGATGCTGGTCGGCGATTGCGTCGTGATCATTACGACTTCGGATGCCGTGGAAGCGGTTCGCAAGCTCTTCAAACGATGAACTACCGTCTGGTCGCGAAATACCTTGGCCATTTCCTCCTGGCGCTGGGACTGTTGATGATCCCCTCAGCCGGTTGGGCGGTGTATTTCGCGGAGTGGCGCGTGTTGAAGGCGTTTGTGGGCTCGATTGGCCTGTCGACGGCCGCAGGCGCCGGTCTGGCTTATTGGGGCAAGGCGGCGGGCGGGCGTCTATTCCAGCGCGAGGCGCTGGGATTGGTGGGTGTTTCGTGGCTTGTCGCGGCGGCCTTGGGCGCGTTGCCATATGTGTTTGCGGGGGTCTTGGGGCCCGTGGACGCGTACTTCGAGTGCATGTCGGGCTTCACCACCACCGGCTCGACCGTGCTCACGGACATCGAGGGGACGTACAAGGGCATTCTCTTCTGGCGGTCGTTCACGCACTGGCTGGGCGGCATGGGAATCATTGTGCTGTTCATCGCCGTCCTACCGTACCTCGGCGCGGGCGGGAAGATGTTGTTCCGCTCGGAGTCGCCGGGCCCGGACCCGCGTGGCCTGCGGCCCCGCATCCAGGATACGGCCTTCATCTTGTATGTGTTGTATGGCGGCTTCACCGTGCTCGAGACAATCGCGCTGATGCTGGCGGGCATGGACCTGTACGACGCGCTGTGTCACACCTTCGGCACGCTGGCGACCGGGGGGTTCTCGACACGGCAGGCCAGCATCGGGGCTTTCGACAGCGTGGCCGTGGACCTTATCATCATTTTCTTCATGATCTGCGCCGGAGGCAACTTCGCCCTGTACTTCGCCGTCTTGCGGCGCAAGTGGCGCGCTCCTTGGCGGGACACCGAGTGGCGCGTCTATATCGGGCTGCTTCTGATCGGCACGGCGGCCGTCACGCTCAATCTCATGGGCGTTCAGCACCATTCGGCCATCGAGGACTCGGCCTGTGAAGTCAGCGGCGCGATGCGCAAGCTGACCCCGGCCCAACGGTCGGCCGTCGAAGAGGTGGAGGCAGTCTATGACAGCGAGATCGCGACCCTCGAGGCCGCACTGGGTTCGCCGGACGAGCCGGGCGGGGCAGAGGGCCGTGCCGAGGCGTTACGTGAACGGTTAGCCGTGCTTCGCGCGGGGCGTGCTGAGGCCTGGACGGCGGCCGCGAATACACGCCCTTACGCGAGCTTCCCGGAGGCGTTGCATCATGCGGCCTTCCAGGTCGTGTCGATCATGACGACGACGGGGTACTGCACGGCGGACTCGGACACCTGGCCGTATTTCTCGCGGATGCTCCTGATGATATTCATGTTCATCGGCGCCAGCGCGGGCTCGACAGGGGGCGGCATCAAAGTCGTTCGGGTCATCATGTTGGTGAAAATGGCCTACAGGCGCCTCGAGCACATGTTCCGGCCGAGGACGATTCGCGCTATTCGCATCAGCGGCCAGGTCATCGAAGACGACACGCAGCAGACCGTGTACGCCTTCTTCGTCCTCTACGTTCTCTGGTTCGCGGGCGGCGCGCTGTTCATGTCGTTGCTGGGTCTGCCCTTCCAGACGGCCGCGACCTCGGTGGCCGCGACGCTGAACAACATAGGTCCGGGTCTCGAAGCGGTGGGCGCCACGATGGACTATCATCTCGTGCCAACGGTCGGCAAGCTGTTCCTCGCGCTCTGCATGGCCTTGGGTCGCCTCGAATTGTTCAGCATCCTGGTCCTCTTTGCACCGGCGTTCTGGCGGAAGAACTGAGCGTCGGCCTTGACTCGTTGCACAGAGCGGGGTAGCATCTCGGGACGGCATGAGCATGGGATATGGTTCCCTTCCGTCGTGCCTGAAAGGAGTGGGATTCTTGGAGATTCTGACGTTTCCGGTCACGCCGTTCATCGAAAACTGCTTTGTCCTGAGGGAAAACGGCCAGGCGGTCGTCATAGATCCCGGAGAAACGACGCCGGGGATGCTTCATGCGATCGAGGGCTACACGGTTTCGCTGATTGTCAACACGCATTGCCATTGCGACCACTGCGGCGGCAATGCCGCGCTCAAGGCCAAAACGAACGCCGCACTGGCCATCCATGAGGACGAATTGCTGCTGTTGCGGTCGATCGAGGTTCAAAGCCGCATGTTCGGCCGCTATTTCCCGCCTTCGCCCGAGCCCGAGCGCTTCCTCGCCGAAGGCGACACGGTAAGGGTAGGTGAAACGCAGCTGCGCGTCGTGCATACGCCGGGGCATTCGCCCGGGCATATTTCGTTGTTGGGCAATGGCGTGGCGTTCGTGGGCGATGTGTTGTTCTGCGGTTCAATAGGCAGGACGGACCTGCCCGGCGGAGACTATGAGGCGCTGCTGGCGTCTATCCGGGACAAGCTCCTCACCCTGCCTGACGAGACTGTTGTGTATTGCGGCCACGGGCCCTCGACCACCATCGGCGAAGAGCGACGCACGAACCCTTTCCTGGTCGGCCTATGATCGCTCTTGCCGCATCGCTGTTCCTGGCCTTGGTGGGCGCACCTGTCGAGGTGGACGTGGCGCCCGACCAGCCCTTGCCGCACGTTTATGCCGGCGAGCCGCTCATCATCGAGTTCCGCCCTGCGGTGTCGGGCGTGGCGCAAGTGCGGCTCGAAGTGCGCGCTCGGGACGTGGAGCAGGTCGAGGCCGTAGTTGCCAAACTGAAGAGGAGATGATTTCCTCTTCTGCTCTATTTTTCCAGTTCCATTCCTGTCTCTTATACACATCCCGAGCCCACGAGACCGTACTAGATCTCGTATGCCGTCT
>OMKS01003376.1_pt1 | contig 12748 bp, 6 predicted proteins | sample 1674721 | NCBI WGS metagenome assembly OMKS01 (sample SAMN06264996, study PRJEB25208) | sediment metagenome | isolation source: hot spring sediment | place: USA: California | collected 2014-09-02 | reverse complement strand
GCACGGTCACGCTCGATAACAGCCAGGTGCTCTCCAACACGGCGGACATCTACGGCGGCGGCATTTATATGGTCGAGACCAGCACGCTGAATGTTCTGAACGGCTCCGTCATTGCCCACAACCACGTCATCACCGGTTCCGGCGGCGGTATTGCGGCAGTGGGCACGCCCGACATCAACATCGCGGATGCCACGTTACGCGACAACAGCGCCGCGACCGACGGCGGCGCGATTTACATCGAGGGCGGAACCCTTGATTTCACCGGCGGCTGGAACTTGCTACGGAACACGGCGCACACCGGCAACGGCGGCGCGGTCGCCGTGATGGGCGACGCCGAGGCGAATTTCCGCGCGGGTGGCTATAGCTTTGTGTACTTCAACCGGGCGATGAGCGGGCACGGCGGGGTGCTCTACCTGGGCAACAACACCATGACGCGCCTGTACGCCACCGTCGGTCACGAGATGTACATCTACGGCAACCGCGCCATCGGCGGGAACGGCGGCGCGCTCTATGCGAATAATGGCGGCCTGTTCGACGTCTACGGGCAAGTCAATTTCGACCGCAACCGGGCCGACAACGGCGGCGCCATCTACCTGACCAACGGTTCACGGGTGTGGTTCGACGATTACGTCAATATCCGCCCCCAGCTCTGGGATAACTGGGCCGACAACGGCAGCGGCGGCGCGCTCTACGCCGCGAATAGCCCCCGCGTCGCATGTGAAGGCGCAACGTTCGGCCTGGCCGATGAAGGCAACCATGCCTCCATCAGCGGCGGCGCGATCTATCTGAGCGGCAGCACGTTCAACGCCGACAACTGCATCTTCCAGGACAACGAGGCCCAGCAACACGGCGGCGCCATTGCGGCCTACACTTCGACGTTGAGCATCTATGCCACCTATCCCGCGCTACCCCTTGCCGCGCAGCCGGCCGGGATCGAAAGAGACCTGCTCAGTCCTGCCGCACCCGCCGCAACAGCGTGCAACCCACTCACCGAACAGTGCAGCGTCTTCTCCGGCAACGTCGCCGATAGTGATGAAAATGACACAGGTCGGGGCGGCGCGCTCTACACCAACGATGGCAGCACGCAAATCGCGCACACTCACTTCTACAGCAACAGCGCCACGCATGGGGGAGCGATCTACCAGGTGGGGAGCAACGCCCTGGCTGACATCGCTAACACGCTGATTTACAGTAACACCACCACTGCCGAATATGGCGCAGGCATCCGCACCGAGGGCGGCGCGTTCACCGTGACCCACGTCACGCTGGCGAACAACCAGAATGGCGCGGGCTATTCACAATCCAATACCGATGGCTATGCGATGAACAGCATCGCCTGGGGCAACGAGGCGGGCGGCTTTTGGATCACCAGTGGGCCGCTCACCGGAACCTGCAATATCGATCAGAGCGCCAACGTCGGTGTCAACGTAAACCCGCAGTTCGTGGCCCCCGGCGCGGGCGAGAATTACCGCTTGCGCGGCAGCTCGCCCGCCATCGACGCCTGCCCCACCGGTTTACCGATCGACCTGGATAACAAGGCCCGGCCCATCGGCGACCAGTACGATATGGGCGCGTATGAGGGATCGGGAGAAACCTATATCTATCTCCCGCTCGTGCTGCGCCACCAAAACTGATCCTCGCTGATCAATGGGTTTTGCGGGCAGCCTTGCTGCCCGCAAAACCCGCCCCCTCGTTTAGTGACTGCTGCTCAACGGGCTGACCAAGTTGTTGACCCGGCGTTGCTCGTCGCGCTGGGGGCCACGGGTAACGATCTCGCTCAAACGTTTGCTTTGTCTCCTCAATCACGTTGGGGCGCATCGATGGAACGCCGTCATCCGGCAGCTATCCAGGCCATCAGGATGACAGCGTTCCATGCCTCACCCCGATTTTCACTACCCGACATTCGTGGCCAAGCGCCTGATTTTCGATCACAAATCACACGAATGGTCGAATTTTACGAATGTTTTTTGAAATTCGAAGCCAAAATTCGTGTTATTTGTCCATTCGTGACATTCGTGATCCAGAGATGTCGGGTAATAAAACCCCGATTTATCGAAAGGCGCGTTTGCTTTTTACAGCGAGCGTGTGTACAATATCCACACACTTTTGAAAAAGGAGAACATGATGGACAGCATAACCCGCACACGGTTGATCTTCATTCTGATCGTTGTCGGCGCGCTTTGTATCGTTGGCGTCAGCCTGGTCTATCAATTTGTCGCACCCGGTGACGGGGATGGATCGGGCTTCACCGCTGCATCCGTCGCCAACACGCCCCCTCCCGCCGGCGCCATCGTCGTCGAGATCGAATCATCCAACACCAAAGAGGATTGGATGGATCACGTCATCGCCTCGTTCAACGCCGGGGGCCACACGGTGAACGGGAAGCAGATTGTCGTGACCGTCGCTCACATCGGTTCTGGCAGCTCGATGAACGATATCCTAGATGGAACAGTCCAGCCTGTCGTATGGAGCCCCGGCAGCGATCTATGGGTGACGAGCATCAACCAGGCCTGGCAAGATCGGACCGGCCGGCGCTTGATCAACGGCGAGTGCCCGGCTACGCTGCGCCTGCCGCTGACCATCGCCATGTGGCGGCCAATGGCCGAGGCGTTGGGCTGGCCCGACGCAGCCATCGGATGGGACGACATAGCCGCCCTCTCCACCAATCCCGAGGGCTGGGCAGCCTATGGTCATCCGGAGTGGGGACAGTTCAAGTTCGGCCATCCCCACCCGGAGCACTCCAACTCGGGCATGCTATCGCTGGTGGCCGAGGTCTATTCCGCTGCCGGGTTGACCGAGGGGTTGACGGTGGATATCGTCAAGAGCCAGGCTGTCATCGAGGACGTCGGCGCGGTCGAACAGCAGGTGTTCCACTATGGCAAAAAGGACACCGACATCCTATTGCGAATGACCCAGCGCGGCCCCGATTACCTGCACGCTGTCACCAGTTACGAGGCGAACGTGATCAAGTGGAACCAGGATCACCGAGACGAGCTCCGTTTCCCCCTGGTCGCCATCTATCCCGACGACGGCACCTTCTGGGTGGAGAACCCTTACTGCATCCTCGACGCCGCCGATTGGGTCACTGACGAGCAGAAAGAGGCAGCCGTCATGTTTCGCGACTACCTTTTGTCGCCGGAACAACAAAAGCTGGCCATCGATTGGGGTCTCCGTCCGGTCGACGCCAGCGTGGCGTTACGCGCGCCCATCGACATGGCGCACGGCGCGGTGCCCGCCATCACCATCGCCCGGGTGCCCCACCTGGCCTATCCCAGCGACGAGATCGTCGGCCACATCCTGGACGTCTGGCACCAGGCCAAAAAGAAGGCCACAGTGCTTCTCCTGATCGATACGTCGGGGAGCATGCAAGGTACAAAGATCAAGGGCGCTGTCGATGGGGCGGTGACGTTTGTCGACCAGATGGACCCGGCCGACGAGGTGTACGTCGTCATCTTTTCCAGCAAGGTGACCGAGTTGCCCATCGCAGGGCCGGTGGGGCAGGTCAGAGAGGAACTCAAATCCTCTCTGCGCAGCCTGTATGCCGGAGGGGCTACAGCGCTCCACGAAGCCGTGATCTATGGCGTAGACCGGATTGAGCAGTTCAAGGCCCAGGACGAGGCGATGGACGAGCGCCGCCTGTACGGCATCGTCCTGCTCTCCGACGGCATGAACGACATTTATGGCGGCCCCTCGGAGAACGACATGTTCAGTCATTTGCCATCGGGGATGGAGGCCAGCGGCGTCAAGATCTATACCATCGCCTACGGCAACGACGCCGATATCGACGTGCTGGCCACCCTGGCCAATCGCACCAACGGCAAACAATTCACCGGCGACGTGGAAGACATCGAGGCGGTATACTTTTTGATCTCTTCTGAGTTTTGATCACAAAATGAAAAAACCGCATGGCCTGCGGAGAAGCCATGCGGTTGTGAAACCTCCGAGTTGTCCTACTGCTTCCTAACCTGGCAGAGCCATAACCAAAAAGAGACATCAACAGCACATCTTTGCTCGCTGTGTAAGAATCTCATCGGTTAGGCCCTAACCTGGCAGAGCCATAACCAAAAAGAGACATCAACAGCACATCTTTGCTCGCTGTGTAAGAATCTCATCGGTTAGGCCCTAACCCTGGCAGAGTCGGAGCTAAAAGGGACTCTGATAGCAACTGAATCCTATCTGTTCGACTCTATCAGATGCAGCAAGGGACCGCTCAGGTTTGACTACAAAGGCCTCACGTGGACAGCCTGTAGCCCTTTGGGTCCCTGCTCGACAGAGAACTCAACGCGCTGGTTCTCTCTCAAGGAACGGAATCCCTCCCCCTCGATGGACGAGTGATGGACGAATACGTCGTCCCCGTCCTCAGGGGAAATGAAACCATATCCCTTGGCATCGCTGAACCATTTGACGGTTCCGGTTTGTTTTTCAGTCATTTGTTACTCCTTAAAAGTTTTGAATTTGGTGAAGCAGTAGGGCGGAACAAAAAAAAAGACGGCCCAGTTTCCGCAAGCCCGGGCAGTCTTCTGTAGCGCAGCCAAAACCTACTTCATCCTAACCTGGCAGAGCCAGAGCCAAAAAGGAGCCATTGATCACCAAATTCTTGCCTGCTGTACAAGGATCCTCTTGGCGGCCCTAACGTAAGGCGCATTCTATCACGTTTTGCTGAATAGTCAAATGATGAAAATGTCAAACGGAGATGATTTGAAACTCTCGAGGGAAGAACGTGCGATGTTGCATGGCGACATGGGCCCTGGCGTGCGCAAGGGAATGGAAATTGTCGTCGCCCTGGGGCGGATTTACGGCGCCCGGCGGCTGGCACCGGTGCGTTCGGTGCAAGTCGCCGGGGTCAGTTACCGCAATCTGGGGGAGGCTGGATTGGCCTTTCTCTCCGAATGGGCCGATCAAGGCGCTCGCGTCCGCGTCCCCACGACCCTCAACCCAGCCGGTATGGATTTGCAGGCCTGGCGAGCACTCGGCTTTTCAGAGACCTTCGCCCGGCGTCAACGGGCCGTAATCGAGGCCTTCGAGCGACTGGGCGCGCGAACGACCTGTACGTGTACCCCCTATCTCATTGGCCACGTCCCGGGCGTGGGCGAACACGTGGCGTGGGCCGAATCGTCGGCGGTGAGTTACGTCAACTCGGTGCTGGGCGCGCGCACGAACAGGGAGGGCGGGCCGAGCGCGTTGGCCGCTGCCATCACCGGCCGGACGGCGGCCTACGGGCTGCACCTGGACGAAAACCGTATCGCAACACTCCGCGTCGACGTGCGCTGCCCGGTCCACGCTCTGTCCGATTTTGGCGCGTTGGGATACCTGGTGGGAAAAGCGGCCCAGAATCGCGTTCCGTACTTCGTGGGCCTGGACGCGCCGGACGATTCGTGGATCACAGCGCTAAAGGCCCTGGGAGCGGCCATGGCGGCCAGCGGGGCTGTGGCGCTCTACCACGTGGCTGGGATCACGCCAGAGGCCCGCAGCACCGACGTCCTGGTCCCCGAACACGAAACCCTGGTCGTGGACGATCTCCAGCCAGCCTACGTCGCCCTCAACGCCGCCTCTGTTTCTAAACACCAACGGGCCATCGATCTGGTCTGGTTCGGGTGTCCCCACGCCAGCCTGGCGGAGATAGCCGGCGTCGTGCGGCGGCTCGATGGACGGCGCGTCAAATCTGCCCTGTGGATCACGGCAGCGCGCGACGTGCGGGAGCAGGCCGAGGCTGAGGGATTACTGCAGGCCATCGAGGCCTGTGGCGGGCGCATCGTGGCCGACATGTGCGCCGTCGTCGCGCCTATGCAGGAGCTGGGGTTCCGCACCCTAGCGACCCCCTCGGCCAAGGGCGCGACCTATATTCCCTCCCACGCCGGCCTGCTCGTGCGCTACGGCACGGTCGAACAGTGTGTGGAGGCGGCGGTGACTGGTGTGTGGCCGTTGCGCTGATCGCGGATCGCGTATCGCGGATTGCTTATCGCAATTTGATCGCGTTGTCGTCGCCGTCGGCATCGTCGTCGTTGTCATCTTCGGCGCTTGTCACGGGAAGGCGCTCGCCTGTCTCGGCGATGTATAATCCTATCTCCCAATGATGTGGACCCAGCGGGGCGTCTGGCTGGACGTCGATCTCGTGGGTGTCGGCGACGATTTCTCCTGCTATCCACAGGCTGGTGGGATAGGTCCCGCCCACCGGCTGGCCGTCGTGCTGCCCGATCATCGCGCCATCTGGCCCCCGGAGGTGGACGAACACGGTGTAATTCTCGTCCATCTCGGTCAACGCCCGCCAGTAAAGGGTCAGTGCCAGCCGCTCGCCCGGCGTGGCCTCCTCGGACGAGAGATCGTATCCCAGCAATTGGACCCGGTCGCCCAGCGTCACCCAGGCGCCACTCGTCGACGTGAGTGGATAGGTCATAGGAGGTATATCGAAGGCGCGCTCCATTGCCTGGACGGTGACGCAAGCGATGTCCCACTTGATCGCACCCATCTGAAGCCTTAGCGTGTATTGGCCAGGCGGCGCGTCCCGGGGCAAACGGGGATTGTAACGATCAAAGACGATCTCGCCAGCGCGCCACGCCGACGTGGGATAGGTCCCGTGGACCGGCGCGCCCCGGTAGAGCGGGATGTCGCCCAAACTCAGCGCCACGTCCCGGTCGGAGGGCGCGTCCTCGGTCGCCTGCCAGAAGAGCGAGAGATAGAGTCGTTCGCCGGGACGCAGGCTGCCGCATGTAGCATCCATCGGCATGTTCAGCGTCGTCCCCAACAGCGTGAGTCCACCACTTCGGACGTCCAACCGCTCGCCAATGGGCAGGGCATCGACCGTTTCAGGAGGCGGCGGTTGAGCGGGGCGCTCCAGCCGCACGGGAAACGTCACGTAGGCCCCGGCATATCGACCCGCGTCGTCCAGCACCGGCAAGCGCGTGTCTCCGCTGGGAGCATAGAGACCGAAGCGCACGACGTAATCGCCGGGCGGCGCGCCGGCGGGTGTCGAGATTGTCAGTCGGTCGATCACCCGCTCACCCACCGTCCACTGCTCCGCCGGATAGTGGAAGGGTTGCGCCTCTCCCCACACGAAACCCCAGGGATCGACCAGGCGGGCCACCGGGCCGTAATCTCCCCTGTCGGGCCGCTTCAGCACCTCCCACCATGCAGCGATAGCGATCGTTTGCCCGCCCTGCGGTGTGTCTCTGACGTCGTAATCGTAGCCGATCACCTGGGCCGCGTGGGCCAGGTTCGCCGAGCGTGATTGGGTTGGCGCCAGGTCTATCCCCTGCTTTATGTGATACACCCAGAAAGCGGGTGTGCCATCCGGCCCGGGTGTGCCCTCGATCTGGCTCCCGGCTGGCAACAGTGTCTCGATCCAGTCTTTGCCCCCGCTGGCCGAGCGGGGAATCAGCGCCAATCCATCCCCGTCTGGCGGTATAACCAGCGTCTGCCCGCCCCGGAGCCAGCGAATCGCGCCGTAATCATCGGCCAAGAACGCCAGGGTCGGGTGGCGATAATGGATGCTGGCGACGTAAGGCGTCGCGCCTGCCAGATCTTGCCGGTTCAGGTAATCGGCCACGTCGCTCAGGTCGCCATCGCTCTCATAATACAGGGCGGCTGAGGGGGCCCAATCGTCGAAATAGTCCTGGGCGGTGGCGGAGAGGGAACATATCGGTAGCAGGCAGAGGATGCAGAGGATAACGATCCTGATCCAACGCTGGTGCCGGGAGAAGCACCCGGAGATCCACTTCCCCAGTTCAAAGAGTGCCAGGGCCGGGAAGACGTACACAAAGGGGAGCAGACCGACCGCGCGCAGGTTACTGGGCGTGACCTCGCCGGTCGCCAGTGCGCTGGGGAGCAGCATCGTGGGCAAGGTGACCAGGAGAAAGGTGCGAGAGGCCAACGGAAGCCGGCGGGCGATCGGCGAATGCCCGACGAGCACGGCAAGAACCCCCAGGGCGAACAAAATAGCCGGGAGCGGGACGCCGCCCACTGACGCGAAGATCGGCCGTCCCGGTAGGTTGAAGCGTACGTACGGATCCCCCGCGACGAAGAACATCTTCAGGCAGGCCCAGATGCCCGCCCATGCCGATTCCCAGCTGCCGGCGGCCACCTGATTCATCCGGTTGAGGAAAGTGCCCGGATGGGTCAGCCAGTAATGGGCCAACGGCGCCAGCGCCAGGGCCGCCACGCCGCCGAACAGCGCCATCTGCGCCCAGACGTTGCTGGTCCAACCGACCTGCCCTGCCCGTTGGCGTTCCTGCTCCCGGCCGGCGATCACCAAAAACGCCGCTGCCAGGGGAACGGGGAACGCGCGGGCCGCCAGATAGGTGTGAGCGGTCAACCCACAGCCCAATCCCGCCAGGGCGATCCAGGCCCAACTCGTCTTGCGGCGCGCCGTATTCGCCTCCGTCTGGCCCGCGAGTCGCCAGCCGCGCCAGAGGGCGCCGACGGTTAGCGCCTGCAGGAGTGGCTGGGTCACGGCCCGGAACCCGTAGCGGCTCAGAAGCACGTGCCAGAAGGAGGTCGCCAAAAATGCGCCGGTCAAGAGCGCCACCCACCGTGCATGCTGGTCGCCGTAGAACAACTCCCGGACCATCCAGATGGTCACGGCGATCGTGATCAGCCCCACCGCCGCCGCGCTCAAGCGCAGCGCCAGCGTCGACCCGCCGATCAAGCGCATCCACAGCGCGGTCCAGTAGAAGAACAACACCTCTTTGCCAGTGTAGGAGGGGATGAAGACAGGCCGGTAACCCTGCCAGGCGATCTCGCGAGCCAGGATCCCGTTGGCGGCTTCGTCGTAATGCAACCCCAACGGCAGCGCCGGCAAACGATACAGCCGCAACACCGCTGCCACGAGCAAGACGAACAAACATCCCAAACTGAAACCTTTAACCTTCAACCTCAAACGCCTACCCCCGAAGCAACAACACCACTGCCGCCGCCGTCGTCGTCATCAAGGCCGCTGGCGCCAACAGGCGATAGATCGGCCCCCACTCCGTCTTGAAATAGACCCGCGTCAACGCCAGGCACAGGTGAACCGGCGAGAGCATCGTGCCCACGAAACCGCCTGCGAACAGCCAGATGGTCCAGCCCGGTGTGAGACCGCCGTTGCTTATCACCAGCGGTATCACGACCGGAAAGCCGATGCTGAACGCCGCCGCCATCAGGCCGGTCAGCAGGCCAGCGATGAAGGGCACGCCAAAGGTCACCGCTATCACGGGGACGTGGAGATAGGTCAGCGCGTCCGATACGGCGACCACCGCTCCGCTGCTCTCCAGGACGCGGCGGAAGATCAACGCGCCGAAGATGACGGCAACCGTCTGCCAGGGAATACGCTCGCGCCAGATGGTCCATATCTCTCCCGGCTTGATGCGCTTGACCTTCATCATCAAGCCAATAGTCACGAGCAGGCTGGCGACCAACGTCAACTCCTCTGGAATCGGGAGGGCCAGCGACAGCACGATCACCAACACAATCGGCCATGTGCTGGCGGCCAACGTCCTGAGGCTGTGCGCGCGTGTGGTCGGCTCTGGGGGAGACACACCCTGTCGAGGCAAGCCCCACAATCCAAAGAACAATCCACCGAACACCGATGCGATGACCAGGGGCCACGACGCGCTAGCCAACTGGGTCGTTGTCAGGCCCAGCAGGGCTGCGCCCAACATCATTGAGGGATAGATGGGGAAAATAGGCTCCCAGATGTGGCGAAACCAATAGTTGACGAAGGTCTTGCGCGCGCCGTTCGCCTCCAGGCGGTCTCCCACCTCATCCACCATCGGGGCCGAGAACATCGCTCCGCCCACCATCGGCAAGAAGCCGATCAGCGCCGGCAGGGCTGCGATCACGATGCGTCCGTTGGCAATCAACGCCTCCAACGCCTCGACCATGCCCTTCATGCTGGCTGTCTGTCGCAGCATCTCTCCCAACGTCATAATCAGCACCACAACGAGCGCCAGCCGCAGCGTCAACCAATCTCCGGTCGTCCACAGCGCGTCCCGCGCCGCCAACCCGAGCGGATAGGAGAAGAGCAACGCCACAGCCAACGAGGCGAGCACCAACACCAATCCCAGATTCCACTTGCGGCTTAACAATAACACGATAGCGGCAAAGACCAACACCAATTTTAACAATGCGATCACGTTAAATCCCTCAAACCCCTTTCTAATGTCGACACAAATGGAGGGCTCCCCCAACCTAAACTGCGGCGAGCCCTCTCGATTGATCTATCTACTCTAAAGCAAGCACTCCACGGCTTCTCGTGGGTATTACACGCCGAAGTAAAGGGCCATCTCGTAAGGATGGGGGCGATTGCGCACCTGATAGTACTCCGCCTCCATCTTGAAATCAATCCAACGTTTGATCATGTCCTCGCTAAAGACGTCTCCAACCAGCAGAAAATCGATATCCGCTTCCAGGGCGTCCAGCGCCTCTTTGAGCGAGGAGGGCAACGGCTTGATCGCCGCCCGCTGCTCGTCCGTCCAGGAGAAGACGTCGGCGTCGATCGGCCCGAAACCGGCCTCGGTGGGATCGATTTGTCGTTGAATACCGTCCAACCCGGCCAGCAGTTGAGCCGCCAGCGCCAGGTAGACGTTGCAGGTCGCGTCGGGCGGCCGAAATTCGAAACGCACCTGGTCGGGCTGGGTGGCGTAACTGGGAATGCGCACGGCCGCGCTGCGGTTACCGACAGAGAAGAAAGCGTTGACCGGCGCCTCGTAACCGGGCACGAGCCGGCGGTAAGAGTTGGTGCTGGGATTGGTGAGGCCCAGCAGGGCCGGGCCGTGGAGCAGCAACCCGCCGATGTAGTGCAGGGCGACGTCGCTCAAAAGCCCGTATCCATCTGGATCGTAGAATACGTTTTCCTCGCCCTTGAAAAGATGCTGGTGAAAGTGCATCCCCGAACCGGCCTCGCCATACAATGGTTTGGGCATATAGGTGACCGTCTGTCCCCGCCGGTGCGCGACCATCTTGGAGACGTATTTGACGATCATCGTCATATCGCCAGCTTCCAAAAGCCCCAGCAAGGGCGTCTCGATCTCACATTGTCCGGGGCCGCCCACTTCGTGATGGTGATATTTGACTGACACCCCCATCTCGTGGAGGAGTAGGCACATCTCGGCCCGCAAATTATAAAGCGTGTCCTTGGGTGGGATCGCGTGATAACCCCCGTGTAGTGGAATGTAATGACCGTGCCCGCCGGCGCCACTGCGCCAATCGGCCTCGCCCGATTCGACGCTGTAGCCTGCATGATTCATCGCGTTCTCGTAGGACACCCTGTCGAACACGTAGAACTCGAATTCCGGCCCCCACAGGCTGCGATCCGCCACGCCGCTTTGGAGGAGGTATTCCTCGGCGCGGCGCGCAATGTTGCGTGGATCGTTAGGAAAAACCGCCTTCGTATCCGCCTCCAGGGTCGTGCAAATGAAGCTGAGCGTGGGCATATCCCAAAAGGGGTCGACGAAACCGGTGGAGAGATCTGGAACCAGCACCATATCTCCGGCCTTGACCGATTTCAGTCCCACCGAGGATCCATCGAATCCCACGCCATCCGCCATCAACGATGGGGTAAACTGATTGCGGGGGATCGTGAGATGGCGCCATCGTCCCCATAAGTCGGAAAACTTGAGGTCGATCATGTCTATTCCGCGTTCTTCCACGAATTGCCTTGCTTCCTCGAATGTAGCGAACATAACTGCTCCTTTCAAATGAATTGCGAAGGGTGACTGCCCCAGCCACACAGGGGGTAAAACAACTACAGCCCTCCCGGTTGATGAGATCAGCCGGGAGGGCTATATGAACTAGGTAGCGGGGCCAGGATTCGAACCTGGGACCTCCGGGTTATGAGCTCCAACCCTAGTACGTGTACTCCGGACTGTTGGGCCACCCATTTTAGGGTGACCTTACGCTCTTAGGTTTCTAAGAACCCAGCGTGCTACGATCCAGTGCTGAGATTATACAAAAGGGGGCTCCAGATGTCAAGCGCGGCGTGTGTCCCCCGTGTAGCACGGCTGCTGCAAAGCCCCTTTGTAAGCTTCATCTATGCTTCATCCCTTCCAGCGGCCCTCTGCTCCCGTGATGTCTGGGTCTGGCCGCGATACCCAACACCGAGAGCGCAATCCGCTGCGCGAACGCAGTCCGCTGCGTGTGGTGTACAAGTCCCGCGGTTCCGCGATCAGTAGAACATATAGTCCCAATTCTGCCCTGTGAGATCGTTCCAGGGGAAGTCTGGGTGGGCGATGTCGGCGCCAAACCGGGCCACCGGCTGCCCCATCGCTTTGAAAATCGCCCTATCCCCGTGCCGCGCGTTGAGCAAAAGCGCGCCCGCCAGTTTGCCCTCCACGACACGTATCTTGCGGTAGCCGCCGCCATTTTGCCACACATAACTTTCACCCGCGTCTCCGTGCGGCTCGCCGATGTAGGTATAATGCGCTTTGTAGATAACCGAGGCGTTGTAAAAGGGCTGTGCGGGCAGCGTGCAAGCATCCCCGGCCATATTGCGCCCGGCGACTGTGCCCTGCTTGGCGCAATCCAGCCAGATGCGCGTGGTTTGCCAACTGTCCGTGCCGGGAACTTGGGTCTCGGTGCAGTCGCCCGCCGCGTACACGTCGGGCAGGTTGGTGCGACAACTCACATCGATACGGATACCGCGCCCCGCGGTCAGCCCCGGCGTCTCCGGGAACACCGGCGTGATGCCCACCGCCTCGACGAGGATGTCGAAGTCCCACGTCCGCCCGCTCTTGAGGTGCGCCGTCTGCCCCTCCACGCGGATCACGGTGTCGTTCAC
>OMKS01003375.1_pt1 | contig 12750 bp, 7 predicted proteins | sample 1674721 | NCBI WGS metagenome assembly OMKS01 (sample SAMN06264996, study PRJEB25208) | sediment metagenome | isolation source: hot spring sediment | place: USA: California | collected 2014-09-02 | reverse complement strand
TTCACAACTTTGTTCCCGCCGCGGCGGGATTCGTGACTTGGTGCCTTGGTGGCAAGATTTATGAATTAAACAGGTTATATTATATTAAAAAAATTTATGCGCATTGTCAAGCTTTATTTTGAGGGCAAATACAAATGTCATAGTTTGATATTTAAATAGATCCGCGCACTGTTATTGCGATCCTGTTGAGCGGGATCGCAATGACAGTAAAAAGCGAATGGATGTCTTTTTCGGACCGATACAATTTAAATTACAAATTGTCTCAAACAAAACGATGGCATCAGTTTATGCTTACCACTGATAACTGAATTTTGCTAACCACAATCAATATATTACTTTAAAAATTCGGTCTTTGGTTTTTATAAAATACAGCAAAAGTCGACGCAATATGGAATTAAACTGACATCGACTTTTGGCTGGTGAATGTATCAAGAAGAGGGTTATTTTTTGTAGAGCGGGAGATTGGTGCGATTCATAGTTTTTCCCAATCTCCCCTCATCGATCCCGCCGCGGCGACGGGATTTTCCTCAGCTGGTTGTTTGACTATCTTTAAGCCAGTATCCCCTCATTTCATGACAACCATCTTTTTCATTGATTGATATTGAACAACTCCATCATTTGTCGCAGAAACTTTGATGCGATAAAAATAGACGCCCGATGTCAAACCATTAGCGCTAAAGTTGATTGAATAATTTCCAGGATTCATATTTTTGTCAACCAAACTGCTAACAGATTGGCCGGTTGCATTGAAGATTTCGAGGCTGACGTGACCACCATTTTTTAAAGAGAATTTGATCGTGGTTTCCGGATTGAACGGGTTCGGGTAATTCTGTGATAATTCAAACCTCATCGGAACAGTCTGTGAATCGTCAACCGAAGTTATGGTTGCACTGACTGACGGGGATGGTTTGCCCAGATTTCCCGAGAAATCAATTGCAACTACTTTGTAATACCAGGTACCTGTGCCCGGTAAGACATCGGTAAATGTCAATTCAGCAGTAGCGCCAATTTCCAGGCTTTCATCGGGAACAAAAGAATCTTCTGCTGAACGATAAATTTTATAGTACTGAATATCCGGATCCGGTGGCTCCTCCCATGTCAGCTCAACATCACCAGCGGCAGCCATGGCCATCAGGTTACCAGGAGCGTGTGGCACCAGATTATCGACTGAATAACCCTGAGCCGGCAGAGATTCATGGACCACACCGCCTCGCGTTAAAGCAACAACCTTGAAGGTTGTCAGCGCATTGCCATAAGCGGTTGAATCGTACAATGTGGGAACAACCAGTGCATAACGATTGGCGCCATGAGCGGTGTACTCGCCAACACCGGTCCAATCATCTTCAGCGTCAAGTCGTTGAATGAGATAGGTTGCTACTGGATCTACAGCGACACCATCATCAACAAATTTATCCCAGATAATGCGAACCTGTTTTCCCTGATCATTGGGCACATCTTCGATGGCAACAATTTCGCCTTCGATTGCATTGTTCAAAAGCGCCTGAATGGTAACTTTCAGCAAAGCGACAGTGAAGGCAGGATTGTGAATACCATCGCTGTGATCATAATAGATGGTTCGATGGTTATAAGCTGCCTTTAATTCGGTGAGGGTCCAGGTGGTATCAACATTAGCATGTGGATCCGCATCCGGTAATAATGCGCCAAGTTGCTCCATCAAGCCATGAACTTCTTCCTGCAACCCTTCTTCGACACCGTCACCGTCATGATCAGCGTTTCCATTGAAATAAAATTTCTTTTCGGCAAAGCTCTCACCAATGTTCCCATGACACCCTTCACAGGCTTCGATGTGATCCTGCCCGAGATTATTGGACATTTTGAAAGAATGACCACCAGCCAATACATCAAGGTCAAGTTCATGTGATTCCGCCATGTGACAGTCAACACATGAATTTCCTTTATTATGAGGAGATGTTGGCAAAGTCTTCCCGAATGTAACAACATTGGTCGCAGCCAAAACATCGGCCTGGGGCGCATAATGCGGTCCATAATGGGAGCCCGGAGCGTTGGTGTAGGTTTTTGCATCGCGACGGGATTTATGACAATTCATACAGAGCAATCCGAGACCGCCATCTTTTACAATAGTACCGTTTCCCAATGTCGCATCCATGGTGCGCACCTGATGTGGATAGTCGACACTATGGGACTCATGGCACACCGCACAGGTGATCGCTGTTACTTCTGGAGCTGAAATCAACTCCTCTTTTCCACCTTTCACCCATTCGACGAATCCGGCGCCGCTGTGACACGGAGCACATCCAGCCCGGCTGCCGCGGGCAGCATGTAACGGTTTCCCATGTCGTGATACATCCCACTGGTACGGAAAGATATGATGAGTTCCGGCATCATGACACCAGGCACAATTGGCGGCGTCCAGAGTCGAAACCATTTTAGAATCACTAACATTCCCAACGTTATGAGCACTTCCTGGGCCATGGCAGCTTTCACACTGAACACGGGCTAATTTCATCGCGTCCGGATACTGCGCGACCATGTTATCAAATTGCCCCGGAAAGAGCGTGTCCGGAAAAACGAACCCTCGGTCGTCAAATCCATCGTTATTTGCAGCTGCATCATAACCAGTGGTATGACAACTGATACATCGTTCTGCATAGTAGGCACCCAACATTCCATTTAATCCACGTTCAAAAATGGAATAGTGGCCGGTTTTTTCCCAATCAGCAGCTTGTGCCTGATGACACAAAACACAGTTTCCATCGCCGGCAAAGGCGCCAACATAGGTTGCTGCATTAATGGTCACAATTGCATTATTTTCTCCATCAGCGAATTCCACGGTGTACGTTCCAACAACGTCCGGCGTAAAAGCTGCGATCTGGGTGGAAGTGTCCGGATCAAATGTGACCGTGATGTCCGCCGCCGAACCGGCAGGACCGGTAACGGTCCACGTCGGTGAAGACAGGCTGGCGCCGTCCAAACGACCTTCGAGATACATCTGCGTTTCAACGCCAACATTGAGCAAACCATTGTATGCTCTGTCGAAAATATCAGCGGTATCTCGCTCTGCATCGCGCGGAGAAACGCCGTAAGGCGATAACGACAGCGTCTGTGCAAATACTACAGAGCTTGTGCATAAAAACACCAAAATTAAAATGGTAAGTCTTTTTCCCATAATGACTCCCTCAGTTAGTTAATTGGTTAATTAGATTCAAAATTATATTGGCATCAAAAGGTTTCTCAAAATAGCCGATGATGTTTAATTTTTCTGATAAAGATAAATTACAGGGGAAGAGATGTGATGTGAGAATGATCAATTTTTGTCCCGGATTAATGTTATCAATTTTCATGAGCCAATTCTCATTTTCAGCGTCGGGCAAGCTAACTTCGGTAATTATTAAATCATAACAGTTTTGGTTAATTAAATTCAAAGCCTGTTTGACCGTATTAGCCAGAGTTATTTCAGCGTTTGCCGTGCTTTTCAAATACTGACCGAAACTTTCTGCAAAAGACTTTTCATTGTCGATCACCAATATTTTCATAACTATCGCCCGAATTAAAGATTGTTATTATCATCAAACATTGTTCCACCATATTAAAATCTACATTAATCCAATGTTTATTATACAATTATAATATCTATTAATTTTTTAGAAATGTCTGTCTTGGTGAATTTTAGCCATAAAATAATGGCTGTTGGTGGCAATAAGTTGGAAGTTAAGCTGCTAAGTTTTTATTTTTAATTACATTAAAAAAGTGGACAATTTTATCCAATTACAAGGCGGAAATGGAGATTATTTTCACAGATTATGCTTTTTTACCAAATAGCGGACTATGTGGCGCGGTTCACCCAAAAGCTTTGCAGCCTTGAGTTGATTTCCCTGGCTCAGTTGAAGCGCATCAATCACTATTGATTTTTCAATGCGATCGATCAGTTCTTTCAAAGATCCATTCTGTAAATTTGACAGCGTCGGTAACGCGGCTATTTTTTCGCTTTTGCTTTTTATCATTTCACAATTGATATGTTTTAACAAAATGGTTTCTCCCTCGCATAAAATCACCGCCCGTTCGATGGTGTTACGCAATTCGCGGAAGTTGCCGGGCCAGTGGTATTTGAGAATGGTTTCGCACGCTTCTTCAGATAATAAACGCACATTTCGCTTGAGCTGTCTGGCAATTTTTTGCAGAAAGAATTGAGCGATCAACAGCAACTCTTGTTTTCGCTCTTGCAGGGTGGGAATTTTCAGATGAAACATATTCAGGCGAAAATATAAATCCTCGCGGAATTTTTTTTCTTCAACCAGCTTGACGATATCGCGGTTAGTGGCAGCAATGATTCGCAAGCGCATCCTGATATCGCGTACTCCGCCCAGTCGTTTGAACACCCGGTTTTCAATGACCCGCAACAGCTTTGCCTGCAGCGCCGGCGACATCTCTGAAATTTCATCTAAAAACAAAGTTCCCCCCTGAGCCAGTTCAATCAAGCCGATCTTCCGTTTCTTGGCGTCAGTAAATGCCCCCGGCTCGTAACCGAACAATTCGCTTTCTAAAAGCTGCTCCGGTAAAGAAGCGCAGTTAATTTCCACAAACGGCGCTTCTTTCCATGGCGAATGCTGATGGATAAACCTGGCAAGCATCTCTTTTCCGGTTCCGCTGGCGCCTTCGATCAAAATAGCGCTCTCTTCCACCTGGGCAATCTTAAGCGCTAAATTTTGAATATCTTCCATTATCGGCAGTTTGCTGACAAAAAACTCATCTTCATAGCTCTGCTGAAGGCGATGTTTATAATAATTGAATTGATTATTTAGCCGGAAACGTTCCAACTGTTTTTCGATATTGATGATAATTTGGTCCAGCTCAAATGGTTTGATGATATAATCCTCCACACCCAATTTGAGCGCTTCAATCGCTGATTTAATTGAGGCATGCGCCGTGATAACAATCGTTGGAATCCCCAACGCCTGCTGCTTGATCATCCGATACAAATCCAATCCGTTACCATCTGGTAAATTCAAATCCAACAAAATTAAATCTGGAAATCTCATTTCGATAGCTTTTTTTGCCTTCGATAAATTATGGCATGTTTCAACAGTGAAATTTTTCTGCTCCAATGCATTTTTAAGGAAAAATGTCAAATTCTCCTCATCATCAACAATCAAAATAAACGGATTCATGATATTACCTCTGCTTTTGGCAAATAAATGGAAACGGTTGTACCGACATTCTGCTTAGTTTTAATTTCAAGCTTTCCCTGATGTTGCTCAACTATTTTTCTGCTAATTGCCAATCCGAGCCCGGTTCCGTGAGTGCGAGTGCTAAAAAATGGGTAAAAAATCTTTTTAAGGTTTTCTTCAGCGATGCCACATCCATGATCTTCTATTTTCAATAATAAGCTGTCATTGTTCGAGGACACTTTTATCAGGATCTTTTCACCGGCCGGACTTGCCTGAATCGCATTTAAACAGATATTCCAGAGAACCTGTTCCATTTTTTGATCATCAATCTCTATGCTGGGTAAATTTGGATCCAAATCGACAATTAATTTCAATTGATGTTTTTTTAATGTCGGCAAAATAAGACGCTGGAATCGATCTAACAATGTTTCAATTTGAACAGATTTTTTAGAAAGAGAATCATGCCGCGCATAAGATAGCAGCCCTTTGAGTATCGAATCCACCCGCTGGATTTCCCGGCGTAGCCTTTCGTAATAGCTTTTTTGCGGATCATTGGCAGAAACTGTACTTTCCAACAGTTGAATACCGGTTTGGATCGACGCCAGCGGATTTTTAATTTCATGGGCAATGCGCGCTGACATTTCTCCGATCATGGAAAGATGCTTGCGCTGCTCTTGCTCACGCTCCAGTTGTTTGATCTTAGTTACATCGTGCAAAACCCCTTGATAGACAACCGCTCCCCCCATTCTGAAACGGCTAAACGAAATTTGAACCTCCAGAAAATCTCCGTTTTTGTTTCGCATCGCGGTCGAGATCGCAGTCAGTTGTTTTTTCCCTTTAATGAACTTTTTCATCTCGGACTCAAACCGGTGCACATATTCAGCATCGACCAGACCAATGAATTTAAGTTTTCCGCCATAGATTTCAGCGCCGCGATAGCCGAAAAAAGTCTCAAAACTGGCATTGACAAGAATAAATTTTCGGCGGGTAAACAAAAAGATCGGATCAGGAGACTGCTCCACCAATATTCGATAGCGTGACTCAAGCGCTTTTTTCTCTTTGATCAGCGCTTTTTGAACCTTGATATTTTCCAATTCCTTACGGGCGGTGATGCGTGTTTTATTGATTTGGTTAATCAAAACCGCTCCGATAATCACTGTTCCCATCATAAATAAAATCAAAAACAACATGTGTTTAAATTGACTGCGTATCAGTGCCTTAATCTGGCGAAACGGTGAATTTACAACGACCAACCAACTCGTATTTTCAAACGGAACCGTGGCAAAACCGATAAGTTGCGCCGGATTGCTAAAGATTGATTTTAACTCCACGCCGGTTTGCCTTGCCATTATCTGCCTCTCAAACTCAAAATTTTGATGACAATCAAAACATTTCTGTTGGACGTGCTGTATATTTCCCATTAAACTCATTTTATGACGCGGGTGATACATTAAAAAACCATTCGCATTCAACACCCAGACATAATCTTCACTACCGGTAATAATCGGTTCAAGCGCCGCTTCAATACTTTTTTGCACATTTAATATGCCAGTAACAGACCCCCGAAAAGTCATATCTTCAGTAAAAATTGGTGCGATTAAACAGACTAAAACACGATCATTGTCAACGACATCCCTGGAATGGACAATGATCTTCCGATTTAATCTGGCGCTTTCAAATGCACTGAAATAGCCTATTTTTAAGCTATCGGGCAGACGGGACGGACAGGGATGATTTTCCGGATAACCGGCAATCGCTTTGCCGGTTTCATCGACGAATAAAATATATTCAAATCCTTTGACAATCTGAAAAACGCGTTCGTATTCGGAAAAAATTTCAGCCTGATCAGGTTTGGTAGCAGACATCTGCGCCAACACCTCTATCGCTTTGAGCCGTTCATTGATAAATGCCTCTAAATTCAATGCCGCCTGTTTCGTTAGCACCATTTGTTTATCTTTGTACAAATCAATAAACTGATCCCTGAGCCGAAAATACTGAATGTGGGCAATAAATCCCAGAAAGAACACGATTGCCCCGGCAACAATAATGATAATATTTTTATCCTTCATTGACAACTCCGCTTTATCGCATCCACAGTTAATATAGAATTTTTTTTGTATTTTCAAAACAGTTTTTTTAACGCTATCTCATCATTTGAAAGAATGGAAATGGATCAGATTTTTTCAAGTATACTGATGTCATCGATTGATAAGCTGATTATTTGATAAATTTTTGATCAGGTCAATTATTTTAATAATATTTATTCAAACAATGGAACAATAAACCAGATTTCTTCAAGAAATCTGGTTTATTGTTAACTCAGTCGCTTTTTAGAGCAATAAAAGAATGACTAAAGTCATTACTACAAGACAAATTGCCAAACTTTAGTATTTTTAATAGCAACTTATAGCTCTATCATGGTTCAGCAAACAAAAATTTATCCTCTAATTTTATTCCTGCCAATAAATTTACTTGACATTGTCAATGAATTTTGTATATTTAGACCAAACACGGGCATCAATTATGGAGAAGCTTCGGCTATGATAAAAAAGATCATTTTATTCCTTCTGTTTGTAACGCTGATCAGCATTACTGCTCAAGCTGCAGCTGACGATGTTGAAGTCTGCCTGGATTGTCACGGTGATCCAACTTTAACTACTGAAAAAAATGGAAAAATTATTTCGCTTTTTGTTAGAGAAAATTTATTTCTGAATTCAGTCCACGGCGATAACGGCTGTGTATCTTGTCATGACGATATCGACATCGAGGATTTACCCCACGAAGTACCGCTGAAAAAAGTCGAATGCCAAAACTGTCACACTAAAGCCGGTCGATCTTACGACATCAGTTTACACGGTGTCGCTTTCCAACGCCAGGACCCATTTGCAGCGACCTGTGTTAGCTGCCATGGTTCCCACTTCATTTTAGCTGTCTCAAACCCACAATCTTCATCTTATGTGATGAACATCCCGTTGATGTGCGGTCGCTGCCACAAAGAAGGTTCGGACATGGTCAAAGTCCACGACATCCCGGAAAAGGACATCATTAAAAACTACTCCATGTCCATTCATGGCGAGGGATTGTTTCAGCGCGGATTGATCGGAACTGCAGTTTGCACCAGTTGTCATACTGCACACGAAATTTTGCCGCATACCGACCCGAGATCATCGATCAACCGCGATAAAATTGCGGCAACTTGTATGCAATGCCACGCCCTGATCGAACAAGTTCACACCAAAGTAATTCGAGGGGAACTATGGGAAAAGCAACCCGATGCAATTCCTGCCTGTGTCGATTGTCACTCTCCCCATAAAATTCGCCGGGTATTTTATATCGACACCATGACTGATGATTATTGCATGCGCTGTCATTCACAGAAGAATTTAGTTCGAAAAAATGTTGACAACAGTGTGGATTCGCTCTATGTTAATCTCGAGCATGTGCGCAATTCAGCCCACGGTTTAAATATTGAGTGTATCAAATGTCACGTTAATGTCAGCAATATGAATGATCCGGTGTGCAAAGATTCCGGTCCGGTGGATTGTTCGATCTGCCACGCGCAAATCGTGCTCGATTATCAAATGAGCATGCATGGGCAATTATTCAAAAGCGGCGATGCCCACGCGCCGGAATGCCGCGAGTGTCATGGTACACACCTGGTTTTAAGAAAAAATGATGCGACCTCGCCGACCTTTGCGCGCAACATTCCCCAACTATGCGGTAAATGTCACCGCGCGGGAGAAGACACGGCAGTCTGGAAAGAGGGCGGCGGAACTGTCGAGCATTATACCATGAGCATCCACGGAAAAGGTCTGCTCGACAGCGGACTGCTCGTCTCTGCGGTCTGCACTAGTTGTCATGCATCGCATCTTATTTTACCGGCTGATAATGCACGCTCAAAAGTACATCCGGCAAACATCGGTGAAACCTGCGCCGAGTGCCACCTCGGCGTTTTCGAGCAATTTAGAAGTTCGATTCACAGCCCCGAGATTTCCAAAACCAATGAAAAGCTGCCGATCTGCAATGATTGCCATGATGCGCATAACATGGTACGGGTGGATCAGATGAGCTTCCGTCAACAAATATTCAATGAATGCGGAGACTGCCACGAATATGAGAGCAGCACCTATTTTGACACCTATCACGGAAAAGTGTCGCTGCTCAAAGCTGAAGGATCGGAAAAGACCGCGAAATGTTCCGACTGTCACGGCGCTCACAACATATTGCCGGTTTCTGATCCAAATTCTACCTTGAGCCGTGACAATGCCATTGAAACCTGCAAAAAATGTCATCCCAATTCCAATCGCCAATTCACCGGCTACCTGTCACATGCGACTCACCACAATCGCCATAAATATCCGATTTTGTTCTATACCTTCTGGTCGATGACTTTATTGCTTGTGGTAACGTTTCTATTTTTCGGTGTGCACACACTGCTCTGGTTACCCCGTTCATTTGCGTACCGATTTAAAATCCATCAAAAGTTAAAAAAACAATCGAAGAGCTACTACGTTCGATTCAGCCGGGTCTGGCGCATCCTGCATGTAGTCGTAATTATCAGTTTCTTCAGTCTGGTAGTCACTGGAATGCTGCTCAAATTCGCCGGCACCCAATGGGCGGAATTTTTTGCCAGATTGCTGGGTGGCTTTGAAAATGCGGGACTGATCCATCGAGCCGGCGCTATTGTGACCTTTTTATATTTTGCCGTTCATTTTTATTACGTATATCAAAACTGGAAACGTTCGGGCAAATCGCTGCGTCAATTCATTTTTGACAAACAAAGCGGGCTCGCACCTCATCGAATAGATTTTAAAGAATTTTTCGGTACTTTGCGCTGGTTCTTTACCGGCAAGAATCGTCCCGATTACGGCAGATGGACTTACTGGGAGAAATTTGATTATCTGGCAGTTTTCTGGGGGGTAACAATGATCGGATTCACCGGACTGATACTCTGGTTCCCGGAATTTTTTACCAAATTTTTTCCCGGCTGGATAATTAATGTCGCCACAATCGTTCATAGCGATGAAGCGCTGCTGGCAACCGGTTTTATCTTTACTTTTCATTTTTTCAACACTCACTTCAGACCTGAAAAATTCCCCATGGACCCGGTGATCTTTACCGGTAAAGTGCCGCTCGAGGAGTTTAAACTGGACAGGCCGCGAGAGTATGAAATGGTGAAAAAACAAGGTTTGCTGAGGAAAAAATTGGAAAAGGAACCATCAAAAAAATTGGTGTTCTGGTCCCACATATTTGGCATCTGCTGCCTACTATTCGGGTATCTGCTGGTGTCAATGATTATCTATGCGATGATCTTTCAATATAAATAGATCGAAACTGGCGCGCTGTTTCAAAACTTAGTCTCGCGTATTGATTAAAAAAGCAAGATTAGACTTCACAGATGTATATCACGTCACTTACAAATGGAATACTGATGCCATCGCTTGATGATCGGATTATTTTAGAGACGATAAAATTTTTAATTAGAGCCAGCTATTTTTAATATTGTTACCAATAAAGCGATGGCATCAGTCTATGTCTCCTTAGCGCGGCAAAACTGCAAAATTAAACACCGAAAAACACTGACTGTCATATTGAGAAACTATTTTGAAAAAATATTTCGGTCGATTTCGGTGTTTTCAGTGTTTACATAAAAATATCTTTACAAAAAAGTGCAGGATTAATTTGGTAATAAAATAGATGGCTGAGATATCACACAGATGTTGCGTGTTCAATTTGCCAACCATATCAATAATTGATGAAATGGAACCATGAAATATTCAACTCTTGTTTTCCTAATCGTCTTGTCTTTCCAGCTTCAATGCGCCAGACAAAGCTACCGCATTCACGTTGGCGAGTCTTTTTCTTCCGTATCGCTGCAATCAACAGGCTACGGCGGCTCTGCAATTGCTGCTGCCAGACCCGATACGATCATTGAATTGACCGGGATTTATTCTGATAAAAATATTTTTTTGAACAAGTATCCGGTAATACGAATTTTTTCCATGGAGCAGGGAAAATTATTTGTCCCATTACCTTCGCGACTGGATTGCAACGATGGCAGTTTGATCAGCATCAAAGGGAAGGTGGTCAAGTTACCGGTTAGATACCCACCCACAAACAAAACGCTCAATTACCATCAGCTTGCTCCATTGTCATATAACACCATCATGGACAATCAAAAAATTATTGAGCAGGTTAATACTGAATATCAGAAAATCAGACAGGATTTACAAACAAAGATCTTCATCGAGCAATCGAAGCTGCAATTAAGCCCGAATCCGGAATGGGACATCTGGTTCCATGAAAAGGATGACATTTTTATTTTTCATTCACATCAGCACGATTTGATGTATGCAGCCGACATCGAGTTTATTGTCAACATAAAAACTCAAAAAATCAGCGATGTTTACGCAAAGCAATGGTTTAAGGGTGAACTGTAAATTAAAATTTTATTAATTTCAAGAGGTAAAAACATGAAAAAATTGACCGTTATTCTATTGTCGATCGCACTATTTTGTACCTCCACATTATCGGCACAATCTTCGACCAGAAAAGTGATCAAAATTGACCTTGCCGGACAAGATCAAGAAGTTTTGAAAGAATTTTATAAATTGGGGATCGATCTCGGAAAATTTGATCGACGCACCAATTCGGTTAACGCACTGGTCACGGAAGCTGATTTTTCAAGAATATCAAATCTTGGGTTGAAATACCAGGTTGTTATTTCCGATGCAGATGCTTTTGCCCGACAATTGAGGCAATCGGGTTATCTGGAGCATTTCCGCAGCTACGAGCAAATGCTTCAGGAAATGAACGAGATCATCGCAAAATACCCGGACATAGCCAAACTGGAAGTGATTGGTGAAAGCTATGAGAAGTCAGTGGGAAAAGGTGGTTACGATATAATGGCAATGAAAATATCGGACAATGTCCAGCTTGAAGAAGAAGAACCCGAGGTTTTTTATTTTGCAAACATCCATGCCCGGGAAATCATCACCCCGGAAATCATTATGTATTTCATGCACTACTTAGTGGAAAACTATGGTGTGGATCCGTACGTTACCTATCTGGTTAATAACCGCCAAATCTGGCTCTGTCCCAGTGGGAACCCGGATGGACATGCCTATGTATTCACCGGGTCCAACCCTGACGACAGGTCTGATCCGATGTGGTGGCGCAAAAATAAAAGGGATAATAATAATAACGATATTTTCGACTCTGGCGATGGGGTGGATTTAAACCGAAATTTTGGTTACAATTGGGGATATGACAATAGTGGTTCCAGTCCTACACCCAGCAGTGCAACCTACCGCGGCACCGGTCCTTTTTCAGAACCGGAAAGTCAGGCAATTCGGGATTTGGTTCTGCAACACAATTTTATCATCACCCTGTCTTTCCATAGTTATAGCCAGTTATGGCTTTATCCCTGGGGATACACAAAAGTTAGAACACCGGACAATAGCACTTTTGAGATGCTCGCCGATAGCTGTGTAGCTTATAATAATTATTTACCGGAAAGCGGTGCAGATTTATACCTGTCTCTTATACACATCTCCGAGCCCACGAGACCGTACTAGATCTCGTATGCCGTCTTCTGCTTGAA
>OMKS01003374.1_pt1 | contig 12751 bp, 12 predicted proteins | sample 1674721 | NCBI WGS metagenome assembly OMKS01 (sample SAMN06264996, study PRJEB25208) | sediment metagenome | isolation source: hot spring sediment | place: USA: California | collected 2014-09-02 | reverse complement strand
TCACTGAATAGCACACCGAAAACACGCAAGGCCCCCGGAAGAGTTTCCTACAGCAGCCTTTCCGCTCCCGCGTAAACTTCTTCCACTTTCACGGCGGTCGCCGAATGACCGGGATGTTCCGCCGGATTCCATGTTTTCATGTCGTCGAAAACAGGACCTTCGCGGTGATCTTCGATGCTTCCCTTGATCTGGTAGGATGACCCGTCCTTCGTGATGAAAAGAACAGCTCCTCTGCTGCCCGCCTGGATGTTTTCCAGGGTCTTTGAAAAGTAGTTGTTCGCGATCACGATAGTCTCGTCGCTGAATTTCGATACGCAGGTCGCGTATATCGCGTTGGGTGTTCCCGCCTTGTCAACGGTTGCCAAAACGACCGGGCCCTCCCGGTCTTCCCATGCCTTGATTACTTGTTCGGGCAATGTCGCCATAATAAATATCCTCGCCTTGTACCAGTGTATTGTACGGATTTGCAATGAACCACGCGGCGTTCCGCCCGACGTTCGTTCCTCCGCACGTGACCTGTGTACCAGATTTGGCCACTCGCCACAAGCGGTCAAATCGCCGGGCGTTGCCTGAAAATCTCCCTCAACGCATTCACCAGCGCGTCGCACTCCTCCGGAAGGCCTACCGAAATACGCAGAAATCGTGAAATTCTTTCGCCCTTGAAGTGCCGTACCAGGATGCGCCGCTCGCGGAGCAACCGCATCAGATCCGCGGCATCGTAATCGGAGTGGCTCACGAACAGAAAATTGGCACTCGACGGAAACACTTCGAAATCGAGCGACGCGATTTCCGACGCGAGCCGTTCCCGGTCCGCCATGATCTTCCGTCGGGTCTCCTCGAAATACTCCCTGTCGCGGAGCGCCGCCTCCGCGCCGGCAAGGGCGAGCCTGTCAAGGGGATAGGAGTTAAAACAGTTCTTTACGAGCCTGAGCGCTTCTATGAGCGACGGGTTGCCTATAGCAAAACCGACCCGCAAGCCGGCAAGCGAGTGCGATTTCGACAGCGTGCGAACTACGAGCAGGTTGTCGAATTCCTTCACCAGGGAAACAGCCGACACGGCGCCGAAATCGACATAGGCTTCATCGACGACCACCACCGAGCCCGGCGTCATCTCCAGCAGTTCGCGTACCTCTTCTCTGTCCAGGGCCGATCCCGTGGGGGCGTTGGGATTCGCCAGCACGATGCCGCCGTTCTGACGCCGGTAATCGGCAATGTCGATCCGGAAAGTCCCGTCCAGGGGAATCGTTTCATAGGCAATATCGAAGAGAGCGCAGTATACCGGGTAAAAACTGTACGTGATATCGGGAAAGAAAACGGGCCGCTCGTGCTTGAGCAGGGCCAGGAAAACAAAGGCCAGCACTTCGTCCGATCCGTTGCCCAGAAAAACCTGGTTTTCTGACAGACCGAACGACCCGGCGATGGTGCGTTGCAGCTCCGTTCCCTCGGGATCAGGGTAGAGACGGAGATCGCCGCAGGCGGCCTGGCGAATGGCGTCAATCGCCGCCGGTGACGGCGGATAGGGATTTTCATTCGTGTTCAGCTTGATCAATCCCCTGATTCGAGGCTGTTCCCCCGGCGTGTACGGCTGAAGTCCACGAATACAGTCGCTCCAGAACTTATTCATCGCTCGCTCTTACATTCTCCTTCATTATGGGTACAAATCCTCCCGCATGTGCGACATCACATTATAATCTAACATGATCAAAGAAAAATGTCATTTTATTCCACCTCCTGAATGCATAAGCGCCGGAAAACACCGCCGCGTTGAAAAACGCTTGACATTTTTCTCCGCTCCGGGCCATCTATCTCTGCTTACAATTGACAGAACCGGGAAAAGGAGAGTGCCATGTCCGATATTGACGACAAGTTGATGAGCCCTGCAGACGCGGTCAGGCGTTTTATCGGGAACGGCTCCCAGGTCGCCATCGGCGGATTCACCATCAACCGCAACCCCATGGCGGTCGCCTGCGAAATTGCCCGGCAGGGCGTGAGAGACCTTCACCTGGTTTGTCATTCCCACGGCCAGGCCCTCGATCTGCTCATCGGTGCCGGATGCGTTTCCCGGCTCGAACTCGCCTACGGCGGCAACGGCAGGTACGCTCCGACGTGCATCCGCTTCAGGGACGCCGTCGAAAATAATAAAATTCTTTTCGAGGATTATTCGAACTACCAGATGAGTCTCCGGTTCCTGGCCGGCGCGTTGGGCGTCCCCTATATTCCTTCGAAATCGGGGCTCGGAAGCGACGTGATTCGCCTGGAAGGATTCCCTCCTGGAATACGAAAAGAACGGAACGTCGCGCCAAAAAAGGTGGTGGTCGCGCAGAATCCCTTCAGCAACGATGATGACCCGGTCGTGCTCCTGCCGGCTCTCACCCCCGACGTGGCCCTGGTACACGCCCAGTACGTCGGCGATGACGGCACCGTGCGCATTACCGGTTTGAGCTTCGCCGACATCGAACAGGCAAAATCGGCGGATGTCGTTATCGTGAGCTGCGAGGAAATCGTCCCCCGGTCAGTCATCAGGCGCGACCCGGATGCCAACTCCCTTCCGCCTTTTCTGGTGGATGCAATCGTTCACGCACCTCACGGCGCCCATCCTACGGCGTGTTACGGTTTTTACGACTACGATCCCGGCCATCTCAACCTTTATCGCGTTGCGGCCGACGATGATGAGAACTGGCGGGCGTACCTGGAGAAGTGGATTTACGGCGTGCCGTCACACGAGGCGTACCTCGAAAAAATCGGCGATACCGTGCTGCGCGCCCTGCGGGCCGATCCCGAGCGGGGATACGCCGTCGGCCTCGACAGAAAATGAGGAGATTATCACCATGACAGGCTACACCGATACCGAAATGATGGCCCTCGCCGCCGGGCGTCTCATCAAAGACGGCGACATCGTCTTCGCGGGAACGGGGGTCTCGATGCTGGCCGCGACAACGGCGAAACGGATCTACGCGCCCGGGGCGGTTTTTTTCTTCGAAACCGGCGGTATCGATCCCGATCTTCGGGAACTTCCCATGACCGTGGGCGATCCGAGGGTCATGAGCGGCACCTCGATAAACACGGGCCTGATAGATGCCCTTTCACTGCTGGGGCACCGCAAACTTCGCACCATCGCCCTCCTGGGAACCGCACAGATCGACCGGTACGGGAACCTCAACACCACCTCGCTCGGCGACTATCACCGGCCAGCGACTCGCTTTCCGGGAAGCGGCGGTGCCTGCGACGCGGCCTCGTGCGCCTCGGGCGTGATCTCGTTCGTGAAACACGAGAAGCGCCGTTTCGTCGAAAAGCTGGACTACCTGACAAGCGTGGGCTGGTACAGGGGAGGTGATTCCCGGCGCAGGCTCGGACTTCCGCGGGGCGGTCCCATAGCGGTGGTTACGAACCTCGGCGTCATGAAATTCGATGACGCGACAAAAGAGATGTACCTCGCCTGCCGTTATCCCGGTGTGCCTGTTGAAGCAATACTAGAGAATACCGGCTTTCCCGTCGACGTGTCGAGAACGGTGGAAACAGAACCGCCCTCGGCGGAAGAATTGAGAATATTACGCGAAGAGGTGGACCCGCAGCACCTGATCCTGCAGTAATATGAAACAATCTGTACCGTTATTATCCTCAGAAATGCACGAGGACGAAGTTCATCAGACCGTTCAAAAGGTTCCACCGTTCGATTCGGACCGGCATCATGTCGAGCGCGGGCGACAGAGGTGCAGAGCATATCAAACGCGCGAGCGGAATGCCCAGCTGGAATATTTTTTTACTCCGAACATTGCTCCGCACAATATTACTTTGAACAACCGGTTGACAACATCGTCGGGGCACGCAACAATCACTGATGTTCGTTTTTAGAGATCCGGGTATCGGGCATGCCACGATGTCAGAAATTCAGGAACATCACCGTTCGTCCACAGGCTTCCGGATCTGCCTGAACGGCATACAAGGCTGGATGAAAGGATGGTTTCAACATGGTAAAACGGCTGGTTATGGTACGCCACGGGGAAAGTATCTGGAACCGGGAAAACCGGTTTACCGGCTGGACGGACGTGGATCTGTCTGAGCAGGGTGCGGCCGAGGCCCGCGAGGCGGCTCTTCTACTGAAGGAGAGCGGGTACGAGTTCAACATGGCGGTAACATCGGTGCTTCGCCGCGCCATTCGAACGCTCTGGATCATCCTCGATAAAATGGATCTCATGTGGATTCCCGTCGAGCGGAACTGGCGGTTGAACGAACGCCATTACGGGGCGCTGCAGGGTCTGAACAAAAAGGAAACCGCCGAAAAGATGGGTGCGGAACTGGTTCACCGGTGGCGGCGAAGTTACGATGTGGCGCCGGAGTCGCTCTCTTCAAATGATCCGCGCCACCCGGCTCATGACCGGCGCTACACCGACGTCCCGACCGAGGAACTTCCGTCCTCCGAGTCACTCAAGGATACACTTCGCCGGGTGCTTCCTTGCTGGCACGAGGCTATCGCGCCCCGTCTCGAAGCGGGGACACGTCTTCTCATCGCCGCCCACGGAAACAGTATGCGGGCCTTGATAAAATACCTCGACGGCATATCCGACGACGATATAACGGGAGTGAATATACCCACCGGCATTCCCCTGGTTTACGAGTTTTCCGATGACCTGACCGTGCTGAACAGGTTTTACCTGGGTGACGTCGAACGGGTGAAAAAAGCAATGGAAACGGCCGCATCCGTCAACACGAGAAACTCAACCGACCGGTAAACCGCCTGCGGGCATCACGGCCCGGCATTGCAGATAATACTTGTGTTTACGAACAGATAAAGAAACGTTCCGCAGCTCCATCAAGGCAGGCGCGGCGCAATCCGGTCGGCTTGCCTTTTTCGGTGGTTTCACGGTATAGAGCGGCATTACGCAAAAAGGGGCGTTGTATCATGCTGAAGCCGGGCGATATTCATCTCTGCCAGCCGGGACCGGAGAAGTCCTGCGGCGCCTGCTGCGGACTTTACAACTATCGCGACAGCACCCGGGAATCCCTGGAAGCACGCCTCGAAGCGCGAACGGCCCTTTTCCACGACACCGTGCGCAGCCGGGATGACCTGGAAACATTCTCGACCCTCGTCAGGTCGACTGAATCGATGGAAAAACGCTACGAGGTCATCTACTGCTGCGAGTACCTGGGATTTATCGACGAGGAACACCGCCGGGTCGGCTGCCTGCTTCATCCGCTCCAGAACAACGGCGAAGACCTGCGGGACGTCTCCTTTTACGGTCGCGATCTCTGTGACGGCCATTTCTGTCCCAGTTACCACTACCTTGCCCGGTGGGAACAACAGGCCGTGGTCAACAGCATCGATGACTGGTATCTTTATGGCCTGGTCATAACCGACATCGACCTGGTGAAGGAATATTTCCGTTTCATAGCGGAGGGCCTGGGCGAAGCGCCCGATCCTGAACTCTTGAAAACCGGACGTTTGAAAGACATGGCGCAACGGTTTTTCAATTTCAAGACGACCTGGCCGTTCAGGTCGCCCGAGACGAACCGCCTGGGAAAATATTATTTCGACGGATCACAATACATGATCAGCCACATCGATTATGACGCCCTGGGTTGCGAACGGTCCCGCTTCGACAAAATATTCCTGAGCCTTACGTCGCGTTTCCGCTCTTCGAATGAGCTCCGGAAAGCGGAAGGCCTGGTTGAAGACTCGATAAGCGCTTTTATCGATTATTACCGTGACCATCCACAATAATCACGGCGGCCTGATACCGTTTGACAGCCCGCCGTGGTTGGTTTATGAACAATCATCAGAGGGGACGCAATGATGAATATACCGGGAACAATTCTCTTCGACCGGCATGATATCGACCGGCGCGTGCGGGAACTCGCCGTCGAGATCAATCGCGATTACGAAGGAAAAGACGCGGTGCTCGTGTCGATTCTGAAGGGATCGTTCATGTTTCTCGCGGATCTTTCACGGAAGCTTGATTTTTCTCACGTCATCGATTTCGCCCGGCTGGCCAGTTATGGTTCCGGCAGCACCAGCACGGGCAGCGTCGAAATCAGGAAAGATATCGAAATCCCCGTCCAGGGGCGGGACGTGCTCATTGTCGAGGACATCGTCGACACGGGCATCACCATCGCCTTTTTCGCCGAACGGATCAGGCGAAGAAGTCCCCGTTCGCTGAAATCGTGCACGCTGATCGACAAGAAGGAACGCCGGCAGCTGGAATTTGTACCTGACTACGTGGGATTCGCCGTCGATGAGGGTTTTATCGTCGGTTACGGGCTGGACTATGACGAACAATACCGCTGCCTTCCCGACATATACGTGCTTGACGAGCGGCGGCTGGCCGGAGGCGGATTGTGATCATTGAATGTCCCCGGTGCGGACGACGTTATCGAGTCAGCGACGAGTTGGCGGACAAGCCTGACGCCCGTTTCAGGTGCGGCGGGTGCAAGTACGTGTTCACCCGTCCGGCGACTCCCGAACCTGATGCCGGCGGAGAAATACCGGTCCCCCGCGACATTCCCCTGGGGCAGGACGAAGACCTGAGAAACCTGTCAAAACTCCTCGACGATATCGACAGCGGATCCGCTGACGTACAGCGCACAACGACCGGCGAAGAACCGGCGGCTGACGAAACGCGCCCGGAAGAACCTGCCGGAACGCCCACGGCGGAACCTCGGCCGGACGGAAAAGAGCGCCGACGGACCGGCGGTTGGTTGTTGTTTCTTGTTCTCTGCATCGTCATTGTCCTGGGCGCACTGGCTCTCCGGCTGAATTCATCCGTTCGGACGGCTGTGACGACAGGGTTTTCCCGTACTTTTGCCGTCGTCGAATCGCTGGTAGGTTCCCACGATGACCGCGACCTGCTTCACGAAGCCCGGCAGAATATCGAACTGACAGACGTGGAAGAAGCCGTGCACAGCAACTGGATCGCGGGAAAAATTCTCATCGTCACGGGAATCGCCGTCAACAAAAACGACTTCAGCCTGTCATCGCTGCGGGTCAAGGGAAAGTTGATGGACGAGAACCGCAACGTCATCGCCGAAACTGAATCCTGCTGCGGCAACCTGCTTTCGGAAGAAGAACTCCGGAATCTCACGAGAAAGGAAATAGAACGGGAATTGCTGATGCCCACCGGACGGGATCGACGGGGCGTGACGATTCCGCCGGGCGGCCCCGTTCCCTTCATGCTGGCATTCGTTAATCCCGAGAACACGGCCGGTCTTTTTGCCGTCGAGGTAATCGATGCGGGCGTGCCCGGCGCGGACGAAGAAGACCGGTAACACAGAACACCATCCGTATTATGCCCCTTGTAACACCGCATCCAGGCGGCTCTTCGATATCACGCCCTCTCTGACAACAAGCGGCGGATCAACGGTGACGTCCACGATGGTTGATCCCGGCGGTCCCGGCGTCGTGCCCCCGTCGACAACGGCATCCAGCCGGTCGCCCAGGGCGGCGATCACCTCCTGCGAGTTGTGGCATTCGGCGCCGCCGGAGCGGTTCGCGCTGGTGGCCGTTATCGGGCGCCCGAGACGGCGTGCGAGCAGTGCGGCAACCGGATCGGAAGAGAAACGGACGCCGATTTTCCCTGTTCCCGCCGTCAGTTTCTTCGATACGGCGGGCGCGGCCGTGAACAGGAGCGTCAGCCCGCCCGGCCAGAAGGCCTCAGCAAGTTTCCGTCCCGCCGGCGGAATATTCAAAGCCAACTGTTCCAGGTCGGACCACGAAGCAATTATAAGAGAAACGGGAATACTGTGTGATCGGCCCTTGACGGTGAATATTTTTTCCACCGCCGCTTCGTTGGTCCCGTCCACGCCGAGACCGTACAGGGTTTCCGTGGGATAGGCTATGATCCCGCCGTCCCGGAGCAACCCGGCGGCTTCGCTGAGCGCCGTTTCCGAGGGATTTCGGGGATCGAGAAGAATAACACGCGCGGTCATACAGACACGCTCTTTCCGCTTTGCGTGCAGGGGAACGGGGAATAACGCCCCGTTCCCCGCAATGCCATCAGTGCCTGAAATGCCGCCTGCCGGTAAAGATCATGGCCATGCCGTGCTCGTCGGCTGCGGCAATTGTTTCTTCATCCCGAATGGAACCACCGGGTTGAACTATCGCCGTGACACCCGCTTGTGCCGCCATGTCGACGCCATCTCTGAAAGGGAAAAAGGCGTCGGATGCCAGGACGGTTCCCTCGGTGGGTAATTTCGCCTTCATGCGGGCGATTTCCACCGAGTCGACACGACTCATCTGGCCGGCGCCGACACCCACGAGCTGATCTTTCGAGGCGAAGACTATGGCGTTCGATTTCACCTGTTTCACCATTTTCCAGGCGAAATCAAGCGCCTGGTATTCATCGTCCGTCGGCGCCCGTTTCGTCACTACCCGGGCGGCCCGCACGTCGTCAACGACCGTGTCCCGTTCCTGCACAAGTAATCCGCCCACGACACGCCGGTAATCCAGCCCTGTCTTCACCGAACCGGCCGAAGACGGAATCTCGAGCAACCGGACGTTTTTCTTGGAAGCCAGAATTTCCTTTGCGCCGGCGGCAAATCCGGGAGCTATGATAACCTCCAGAAAGATTTTTGCCAGCTCTTCGGCTGTTTCGGTATCCAGTGGACGGTTGAAGGCCACGATGCCGCCGAAAGCGGACACAGGATCGGTCTCAAGTGCCCTCAGGTAAGCGTCGCGCAGATGTTCTTCCGCCGTCGCCGCCCCGCAGGGATTGGCGTGTTTCATGATAACCGCCGCGGGCTGCCTGAAATCTCGGACCGCCTGCCACGCGGCGTCGCTGTCCATTATGTTGTTGTAGGACAGCTCCTTGCCCTGGATCTGGAAGGCGTTGGCAACGCACGCGAGCGACCGGTCCTGTTCCCGGTAAAAGGCCGCCTTCTGGTGAGGATTCTCGCCATAGCGCAAGTCCTGGGCCTTTTCGAACTGGATCGACAGCGTGTCGGAAAAATCCGAGCTGACCGTTCCGTCGGCGCTGAGCCTGCCCAGGTAGTCGGCGATGGCCCCGTCGTACCGGGCCGTCAATTGAAACGTTTTTGTCGCCAGGGCGAAGTTTGTTTCTCTCGAGACGGCGCCGCCCCGCTTGTTCAACTCCTCGGTGATACGGTCGTAATCGTCGGGATCAGTGACCACCGTCACAAAGGGCCAGTTCTTGGCCGCCGCCCGCAGCATGGTGGGACCGCCTATGTCGATGTTCTCCACAGCCTCTGCCAGCGTGCATCCTTCCCGCGCCACCGTGTCTTCGAAACGGTACAGATTGATGACCACCATGTCGATGGTCTCTATCTGGTGTTTTTTAAGGGCGTCCAGGTGTTCGGCATTGTCTCTCACGGCGAGGATCCCCCCGTGAATCTTGGGGTGGAGCGTCTTCAGCCGGCCGTCCATCATCTCCGGGAACCCGGTATAATCGGACACGTCGGTGACGGCTATACCCGCATCTCTTAATTGCGAGGCCGTTCCGCCCGTGGAAAGAATCTCCACGCCGAAGCCCGCGAGCTTCCCCGCAAAATCGATAACCCCCCGTTTGTCGGTGACGCTTATCAAAACGCGTTTAATCTTGTTTTCCATGATTCTCCTTTCTTCCATCAATTATACTATGCTGTCTCGCTCGCGCCTCTGCATTCCGGCGTTTGTCACCCCCGTAGCGCCTTCATGTGCGAGATCCGCCGTCGAATGAGGTCTTCCGTTCCGATATCGACGCGGTGATCCACGGGACCGCCGATGGCGCCGATCGCCGCCTCGGCCCTGCGTTCCGCCTCGACAATATCATCGGCGATTCCGACCACTCCCAGGGCACGTGACGATGTCATGTAAAGACCGCCTTCCCGCTTGTCCACCGATGAATAATACAGGTTGACCCCTTCCGCCTGTCCGATAACAATCCGCGACTCGCGGGAAGCGGCGTCCGGGTGGTCCGCCGGCAACCCGTATCCTTTCGGCACCACGTACTTGCACACGGTCGCCCTGCGCTCGAATGCGACCTCGAGATCACTCAGCGTTCCGTCCACGATGGAACGGCACAGATCGACGAAATCGGTTTTCAGAAGCGGCAACACGTTCATCGCCTCGGGATCGCCGAACCGGGCGTTGTACTCCAGAAGCCGGACACCTTCGGCGGTGGCGATCCATCCTCCGTACATAACGCCCTTGAAGGGGATTCCCGTTTCGCCGCGCAACGCCTCGGCCACCCGCCGGGTGATGACGAGCGCCTCCGCCGTGTCTTCGGGCCGCAGGAAGGGGAGGGAATGGTCGGAAAAGGAATATGACCCCATACCGCCCGTATTGGGACCACGGTCACCGGCGAAACGCCGTTTGTGGTCCTGGACAGCCGGCATGGGCACAACGGTCTCGCCGTCGCAGAAACACTGCAGCGAAAATTCCTCGCCGTCCAGTTTCGCCTCCACGAGCACCGAGCCGGAATCCTCCAGGATATTTTCGCAGATGGCGAGCGCCCCGTCGACATCGTCGAAATGATCTCCCTGGACCATGACGCCCTTGCCTCCGGTGAGGCCGTCCGGCTTGATAACGGCGCCACCGTCGAGTTCTTTCAGGAACTCCCGCACACCCGTGATGGACGAAAAGACCCGGAACGCGGGGTTCCCCGGAATCCCGTATTTTTTCAGCAGGTTCCGCGTGAAGACTTTCGATGTTTCCAGCCGGGCCGGCTCCCTGCGGGGGCCCATCGAGGGAATGCCCGCCGCCGCCAGTGCGTCGACCACGCCTTTTTCCAGGGGATCCTCGGGTCCCACAACGGCGAAATCTATGCCCTTCTCGCGGGCGAAGGCCGTAATGCCTTCAAGATCGCCGTAGCTTCCCATACGTGTTTCGAGACAGTGGGCGGCAATGCCCGGATTGTTCGATTTCATGAACGCGAAAAGTTTCGGATGATGGACCGAGCGGGCCAGTGTTTCAGCAATTACGTGCTCCCTGGCGCCGTTCCCGATGACAAGTATCGAGGGCATGCCTTTCCTCCTCCGGTGGCGTGTTCGTCGCGGTTCTTTCAGACCTGTTCCAGGGCGCGGCGGAACCGGCTGACGGTCTCACGGGGGCCCAGAATGTCGATGAGCGACGGAATGTCGGGTCCGTGGGTGTTTCCGAACAATGCGAGGCGCAGAGGAAAATAAAAATTTTTCCCCTTCAGGCCAAGTTCTTTCATGCTCTGCTTAATAAAATTTTCGGTGTCCTCCCTGGTCCAGGCCGGGTTCGCCTCCATTTCCTCGATCCAGCGGGTGTAGATGCTCCGGGACACCTCTTCGCGCACGAGTTCGCGCTGTTCATCAGAAAAGCAGATGTCTTCATAAAACATTCGGCCCCGATCTACCATCTCTTCCAGACAGGAAACGTAATCCCTCGCCACGGCTACGACTTTGACGAACGTTTCCCGGTCCGAAACATCAATGCCGGCTGCTTCAAAGTAGGGACGCGTCCGGTCGGCGATGGTTTCCAGTTCGAGATTCCGAATGTACCAGCCGTTCATCCAGTTCAGCTTGTCCACGTCGAAAACGGCGCCCGCCTTATTGATGCGGTCCAGGGAAAACTCGTGACAAAGTTCCTCAAGCGAAAACAGCTCCCGGTCATCGGCTGGATGCCAACCCAGCAACGCGATGAAATTGAGCAGGGCCTCCGGCAGATATCCCCGTTCGAGATAATGTTCCACCGCGACGTCGCCCTGGCGCTTGCTGAGCTTGCTGCGGTCCGGATTGAGCAGCAGGGGAAGGTGGACAAAGACGGGCAGTTCCCATCCGAACGCACGGTACAGGTAGATGTGCTTGGGAACGCTGGAGAGCCATTCTTCCCCTCGAATAACGTGAGTAACGCCCATCAGGTGGTCATCGACCACGTTGGCCAGGTGATAGGTGGGGAACCCGTCTGTTTTGATCAGCACCTGGTCGTCGACGAGTTCGTTGTCCACGGCCACCTTCCGGCGGACCACGTCGTCGAACACTGTCCTTCCCTCACGGGGAAATCTGAGCCGTATAACCGAAGGTTCTCCGGCTTCGAGTCTGCGGCGAACCTCGTCGGCGGGCAGGTCCCGGCACGCGCCGTCGTACATGGTGGGTAATTTTTTCCTGCGCTGTTCCTCACGCAGCCGCTCAAGCCGTTCTTCGGTGCAGAAACAGTGATAGGCGACACCCGCGTCAAGGAGCCGGTCCACGTGCATCCGGTAAATATCCTTGCGCTCCGACTGGATGTAGGGGCCGCAGGGACCGCCTGCGTCGGGGCCCTCATCGTCTTTGATGCCGATGGTCCTGAGCGTCGACATCAACTTTTCCACGGCGCCGGTCACGGAACGCTTCTGGTCGGTGTCCTCGATCCGCAGGATAAATGTTCCGCCTGTTTTACGGGCAAAAAGATAATTAAAAAGGGCCGTCCGCAACCCGCCCACGTGGAGATACCCTGTGGGACTGGGCGCGAAGCGCACCCGAACGTCATCACGCGCCATGTTCATCACTGTTCGTCCTGTCGCTTCCTTTCACCGTATGGGGGTGTTCGCGAAAGAGCGGGATTATACCGTTCCCTCCGTTGTTTTGTCAAAATTCTTTTACACAGTCGCGGTCCCGCAGCACTGCCGTGGATCGCCAGGAGAAAAGCCCCCTCTCCCGTAATTTTTTTATAATTTTCCTTGACAGCAGGCCCCTTCTGTGTTTCTATCCGCAGAAACGAGGAGACGAGAGCAATGGCAATCATTCGATCTGTCTCTTATACACATCTGACGCTGCCGACGAAGAGGATAGTGTAGATCTCGGTGGTCGCCGTATCATT
>OMKS01003373.1_pt1 | contig 12754 bp, 9 predicted proteins | sample 1674721 | NCBI WGS metagenome assembly OMKS01 (sample SAMN06264996, study PRJEB25208) | sediment metagenome | isolation source: hot spring sediment | place: USA: California | collected 2014-09-02 | reverse complement strand
GAGGATGGATCGGGGGAAAAATCAATCCAAAGTTGGGGGTACGTAAATCGGTCATATCTGCCATGTGGTTGTCATTTGCCGCGACAACCTTGCTGGCGTTGATTTTATCGCCCGTGGCAGCCTGGATCATTGTGCCGTTCTTCGGGATTGCTTTTGGGTATTATGAAACGATTTTCTTCGCTCTCTCGATGCAATTTACCGATTCGCGTATCGCTGCCTCTATGTTTGCCATTTTAATGGCGATCGCTAACATTGGCACCGGTATTGCTTTAGGCCTGGCGGGAGCGCTGGTCGATGCTGCCGGTTATCGCTTCACGTTCCTGGTTCTGGGGGTTGTGAACCTATTGGCGATTCCGTTATTAGGCTTTATGCGAAAACCTGCTTCAATACAGGGGCAGGAAGCAATCATTGAGGCATGATTAAGAAAATCTGCCTTGATTGGGGCAATACACTGTGCCACGTGACTGGTGAATATGATGGGCCGATGATCGACTGGCTAGAAATCCGTTTGATTGATGGCGCACGAGAGTCGGTGGGGTGGATGACAAACAAATATGGACCGTTATCGGTTGCCACAAATGCGAAAGATTCCTCACTGGAACAAGTACTTGCCGTTATGGACCGGATGAATCTGAGTTCTTCATTTGGACATATATTTCTTCCTTCCGAAATTGGATATGGCAAAGATGATGTAGGGTATTACAGGAACATAGCGAACGAATTGGGCGAGGAGCCTGGCGGTCTGCTGATGATCGGTGATGATTACCAACTGGACGTAGTGAATGCCTGGCGGGCTGGCTGGCAGACTGCGCTTTTTGTTTCTGGAGAAGGATATTCATTCAGACCGATGCCTTTACAGCAATTTGAAGCCAAAACATGGCCACTGTTGGTCGACCAATTGTCTGCACCACGCCCCACGTTACAAGAATGTTTTGCCTGGCTGCAGGAGGGGCATCAGACATTTATTCTACTGCATCATGTGCAACTGGTAGCCGCCATCGCCTACTGGCTGGCACACCATTTGATGCTGGCTGGTGAAGCCGTTGACCCTATCCTGGCTCATCGGGCGGCACTGCTGCATGACCTCGACAAGTTAGTCCCTGGCCGGCCGGCGGAAATGCATGGCATATGGGGAGCAGAAGAGATTGCCAACAGGGGATTTGAGAAAGTCGCAGAAATTGTGCAGCAGCATGTACCAGTGAATCCAGAGACGATTCGATTTACAACGCGTGAAGCCGAACTGGTCTTCTTTGCCGATAAGATGGCCAAAGGCAATCAAATGGTCAGCATTAAGGAGCGATATGATGATCTGGTCAATCGGTATCCTGCGCTTAGCAATGATAGAAATGCCATAGAAGATATCTTGTATGGCACTCAGAAAGATATTTGTGCTACCCTGGCTATCGAGAGCGAAGATCTACTTGGTACCATTCGTACAGCTCTGGGATTTTGGTAGTTTATTGGCTGATATTGTAGTAATTGTAGATGGATGCCGAGAGGTCGGCGAATAAAAGATTCGCCTTGTCAAACACCAGTTGAACAGGATGCCATAAAAAGATACAGACCACATAGTTGGTGCCAGGTGAATATACTATGCCGACATCAGAGACGGTATGGATCAAACCGTCGGATTCGGTGATCCAACCATGCTTGTGTGCGACGCGGGTGCCATCTGGCACACCAGCCTGGATGAGAACCCCGATGCGATTCTGGGCAAGGTAATTTAACATAATTTGGCACTCGCCGGAGGTCAGGCGGTCGGGGTACAGGGCCAATAAAGTACCACCGCCGTTGGCGCACTGGTAAATGTCATCAAGCAACATACCAGTTTCGGCTGCCGTTGTCTGGTTGTAAACGTCTGGACTTACATTGACATCCAGGCGGCTGTTGGCAGGGGTATCATAACGTTCTAAGAGGGGGGCACCCAGATAGAAGTAACCGGCAATGAAGGAGTTTTCAAAGCCGATATTTTGCAGATGTCCGGTCACTACCAGCGGGCCCAAATTGCCACCAATCAACTCCATCAAGCTGTCGGAGGGTGTATTTTCGGATAACTCGATCATTGATTGCACATTGGCATCAACGTTGGCAGGCAGAGGCAATTCTTGTTCAATGAAGGTGGACAGCATGATGGGAATTTTTATGGTGGAGGCAGCGGTGAAAGCTACATTCGGGGGAATCTCTTCGCCATTTTCCAGTGCGAAATGCAATTCATCGCGCGTGTTAAGGTCAAGGAGATATATTTCGGCGATGCCGTCAAAGTTTGCCAACTCAATTTTTCGTGTTAACAGGGCGCGTAGATACTCTTTGGTTGGGCGCGGGGGTTCGATGCGGATCGTCGTAAGATTGGCGCTGCGCTGTTCAGTGGCATATAAGGCTGCCTCGATGGAGGCAACAGACGCATCCACATCGATCTCCATACCGGGGACACCGGGTAGAAAATTGCCTGAACCACTCATGTCAATGACGGCCTCTGCCTGGGTGTTATAACGCGGGGCAACATCATTGGCCAGATATTGCCGCAATTGCTCCTGCGAATAGGTGGCACGCAGCGGTATCGGATCGGGCTGCCTGACCGTGCCCCACAGGTAATCCCAGAAGGCAGCCCAAAAGGGCGTCTCAATGCGCTGCATGTCAGCAGCGGTCAGCATTGCCTCGATCTCCGGGCGAAATCCGACCACAGAGGGTGACAGTTGGAAAGTTGTGGAGCCGATTGCTACCTCAATAGGGGTGGAATAGGTCTGGTTGAGGCGATTGGCAGCTTGTTCGGGAGTCAAACCACCTACTTTAACCCCTGCGATTTCTAAGCCAGCAGGTAAGGTACTGCGCATGCGGCTGTAAGTAACCAGTTCCAGCCCCAACAGCAGTACGGCAGCAAAAATAAACGCCAGTGAGACAAATCGTAGGATAAAAAATGAACTTCTCTGCTTCTTCATTGCAACCTTTCTGCCGTCAATGATTGTACCAAAGGTAGGGGTTAATGTCAGGTATAATAATTTTTGTCTAATTATCGTAGAGACAATGAAGGAGTCAGGCATTTCTATGGCAAAGACAGTATTCGTCAGCGGTTGTTTTGATATGCTTCACAGCGGTCACATTGAATTTTTCCAGCAGGCAGCCAGGTACGGAGATTTGGTGGTTGCATTGGGTTCTGATCAAACCCTGTTCGATTTAAAGGGGCGTGTGCCCTATAACAATGAGCAGGAACGCCTTTTCATGGTGAAAAATGTTGCCTGTGTGAAGGATGCTTTCATTTCGAAAGGCGCGGGCTATATGGATTTTGAGCCAGACTTGCGTCAGATGATGCCAGACATGTTCATTGTAAATGAAGATGGCAATACACCTGCCAAGCAAGCGTTGATGGATGAACTGGGTGTCGAGTATGTGGTGTTGCACCGTGAACCGCACAGCGGGTTGGCGGCCCGGTCAACCACAGCTATCCGCAGCGAATGTCGCCTGCCATACCGTATCGATGTTGCCGGCGGCTGGCTGGACCAGCCCTGGGTGTCCGAGAAATATCCCGGCGCAGTCATCACAGTTTCTCTGGAACCAACCATTGACTTCAATGAACGCAGTGGAATGGCATCCAGTACCCGCCGGTCAGCGCAGGAACTGTGGGGAAACCACCTGCCGATTGGCGACTATGAGAAAAACGCCAAAATCTTGTTTTGCTATGACAATCCGCCTGGTACCAAAGAAATATCGGGTGCGCAGGATTCTATTGGCCTCGCTATGCCTGGTTTGAATTATGCTTATTTTGAGGGGGGATACTGGCCTACACATATCGAATCGATCTACGATGAGGCATCGCTTGATTTTGTGGAATCGATGTTTTACCTGATTCCCTTGGGGCCACGCGAAGATGGGTTTGCTGTGTTGAGCGATACCAACATCACCCGGGATGGGGCTAAACGATTGGCAGACGCCACCGATGGGGTGTGGGATGCAATCAAGCGGCAGGATGCCGGCGATTACGGACGACACTTCCTTGCTTCTTTTGAAGCGCAGATCGCCATGTTTCCCAACATGATGACACCCATGGTGGCGCGCTTAATCGATAAATACCGCAACCAGGCCCTGGGCTGGAAATTGTCGGGGGCAGGCGGTGGCGGTTATCTGACGCTGGTGTCGGAGAAACCCATCGAAAATGGTGTGCGGGTGGTGGTACGCGGCAGAAATGGCTCTTGATTGACAGCCGAAAACTGCTATGCTAAAATACATCGTCAACGCAAGACGCCCCCATCGTCTAGCGGCCCAGGACGTAGCCCTCTCAAGGCTAAAACGGGGGTTCGATTCCCCCTGGGGGCATGACCATCCTTGAACAGGATGGTTTTTTATTGGGCGGGGCAGCCGCTGTCATTTAAAAAGCCGGTACCAGCGATACCCCGCCGATGCGTTCGCAAAATGGAGACAGGTGCTGGGATCTATGTGAACAAAATTGGTCGACGAAGGTTTCGGAACCTTTAAAAGTTAAACCCACCGTGAAAGTGTTCTTCGCGTAGAAACCACTCTTCACTTTGCCCAGCCGCCTTGATATGTTCCTCGACAGGCAGGAAGGCATCGCCGGTTTTTTCCAGCCAGGCTTCTAATTCTTGTTCCATTTTCAATAGCAGTCCACTCTGACCAGGTTCCAATGCCAGGTTGCGTTGCTGATATGGATCATTGAGGTTGTCAAACAATACAGAGCTGCCCTGCAGCCATCTGGCATAGGTGTAATGGCGGGTGCGTACCCCGCGCCAGGGCTGCAACCCGCGCGCCTGGTCAAAAGCGCCATAGTTATTAATGAATACCGAAGGTTGTTCAAAGTGATCCCTGCCTTCCAGGCAGCCGGAAAGATCGCAGCCTTGCATTTCGGTGGGTACTGTTAATCCGCACAAACCCAGCAAGGTCGGGGCCAGGTCAACGACACTGATCAACGATTCATTGGTGCCGGTGGCGTTCGGAAGCCATGGTATCCGCATGATCAGCGGAATGTGAATACTTTCTTCATAAGGCTGCTGTTTATTGCGAAGCATGTGAGACCAGAGCATGTCACCGTGATCAGAGGTGAACACCACCAGAGTGTTGTCAGACAACCCCAATTGTTCAAGTGATTCAAGCAGACGGGCGACACAGGCGTCAATGGCACTGATATGGGCATAATAGCCTGCGATCGCCTGCCGGTCAGGGCTGAGGACATTGGGTCTCAATGAGAGTTTTTCTGGCGGATATAGGTCAAGATATTCCTGCGGTACCTGATCATAGGGATCATGCGGGGTGCCAAATGACAGCCAGAGGTTGAATGGCTGGGCGCCATGTTCATGCAGATATTTAATCGCCAGGTTGGTTTGGATTTCAGGCTCATATCCCGCCTCGCGAACCAGGTTTGGGTCGTCATTCAGGTAATATTTTGGTGAGAGGTAATTATGGTGGCAATTATATGCTGCCCAATAATGATCGAAACCGTGCCGCCGCTCGGGTGGTGTAAACATATGACGGCTGATGCCATCCAGATGCCATTTGCCAATATAGGCACTGTGGTATCCTGCCCGGTTGAACTCACGCGCGATGGAGGGGTTGTCGGCTGGCAGCCTGATGTCATTCAAGAAACAGCGCGCAGACAGGGCATGGCGCCCGGTGATCATAGAAGCACGTGAAGGGGTGCAGACAGGCGAGTTGGCGATGGCATTTGTGAAGAGCAAGCCCTGTTCAGCCAGTGAGTCTAAGTGCGGGGTCAAAACGGCTTCCTGCCCCATGCATCCCAGTGAGGAAGCGCGCATTTGATCAGCAAAAATAAATAACAGGTTAGGCTTGTTCATCATATTCCTTTAGGAAGCAAATGGGCACACCAGTTGACCGGTGTGCCCATCAAGTATGTGATCATTCCGGTTATAAACTATCGAGCGCCGCAAGCCTGCAAGCTTGCCTGTAGATGGCCGCGGGTTTCGGCAGCGATGACCGCACACTGCAGCAGGTCATACTCTTTGGCGCCAATCACTTCCAGGTCAACGGGTCCGGTATAGCCGTTTTCATGCAGCACGCGGATGTAGCCGACCAGGTCGATATCGCCGCGCCCGTTGGCTTGCATCTCAGGCGGGCCAGGATTCATTTGGCGGCCTTTGCAGTCGCGGATATGGACATGCTTGACACGGGAAATCACTGCGGCGATGGCTTCCACCGGGTTTTCTCCGCCGCGCCAGATATGGCTGGGGTCCATGTCTATACCGAAGGCGGGTGAGGAGATAGCCTCCATGATCTTGAGGGTGGTGGGTGTGTTGTAGATGCTGGCGCCGACATGCGCTTTGACGCACAGGGTCACGCCGAATTTCTCACCCAATTGCGCGCAAGCGCCGAGGGCATCGACAGTTGGCTGCCATTCCTGCGCATCTTCTGATTTTCCGCCGGGGCCGGTGTTGATGATGGGGATGCCGATCTCAACGGCGGCCTGCATGGCCTGCTCCATGCGCGCCAGGTCACGGCTGGAGGGCTGCTCCATTGCAAGTAATGCCAGCTCATAGGTTTTGCCGAGTTGTTTGATGGCAGGCGCCAGCTCGCGCCACTGTTCAATGACCAGATGGTCGCTCATGCCGGGGATGGCGGACAATTCAATGCCGTCAAATCCTGCCATTTTGGTGACGCGGAAGGCGGTGTCCATGTCATACCCGCCGAATAATACCGAATTTAAACCGATCTTCATGGCTGCTCCTTTAAGTTGCTAATCCAGATATACTATTTTTTTCTTTTCTACGGATTCTATGGCGGCTGCCAGCACTTTTTGTGCTTTCAATCCTTCTACCCCGGAGCCGTCGATGTCTTCGGGGGCAGTTCCGGTACGCACCTGGTCGACAAAGGTGTGGATGCGGCAGCGGAAGGTGTCATCAAAATCACGGTAACCGCCGAATACGGGATTGGTGTAGACTTCTTTAAGAGCTCCACCAGCGGGATAGAGTGTGGCTTCGCGCCACATATCATCGATCACGAACCTGCCACCGGTGCCGGCCACCTCGCAGCGTTCCATCGGGTGGCCGCGTTCGATCTCATAACTGCCGGTGAGTGAGCCGACTACGCCGTTCTTGAACTGCATGTTGAACTGCGCCGTCGTCCATATGGTGCGGGCAGGCGAGTGGGTGACAAAGCATTGCACTGCAGCGACATCACCACAAAAATGCTGCATGATGTTGACGGTGTGGGGGTGCAGAGCTTTAATCTGGAACCAGGGCGAACTTTCACGCGGGTTCATGATCCACATGGACATATTAATGAAAAGAAGATGTCCAAGGCGTCCGTCGTCCAGCCAGCGTTTGGCAACACGCGCGGCGGGGGTGAAGCGATGGTTAAGGTCAATGCCGAAGCAAAGATTCTTCTCCTTCGCGCTTGCCACCATCTCTTCTGCCTGCCAGATCTCATTGGAGATGGGCTTCTCGCACAGCACATGAATGCCTGCTTCAAAAGCCTGCATGGTGGGCAGGTGATGGTCACTGCCATATTCATAGCCGCCGGTGGCGACGCTGACGATCTCAGGGCGGGCTTTTTCAAACATGTCGCGCGCATCGTAATAGGCAGGGACGCCGTAGGTTGCTGCGGCAGCATCCGCGCGGGTCTGCTCGATATCGCATACTCCCACCACCTGCACATAGGGATGGTCAAGATACATGCGCGTATGCAGGTTGCCGATCGGTCCAAGACCGATGATACCGACACGTGTCTTTCGCTCGTTCACGCTCATAGGCCTTTCATTCAACTGTTATAAGGAAACAACTGTGCCGGTTTCCCAGGAACGGATCAGGGCTTCGATCACGTTTTGCACCTTCAGGGCGTCTTCTGCTTTGGCATCCAATTCTTCTGGGGCGACTCCAGCGATGTTCTCCTCAACCCATTTACCGATGCGCGCGTCAAAGGTTTCATTGAAATGCATCATGCCGCCGAGGTAATCATAGGTTTCGGTTTGCATGGAATAGCGCGGGTAATAGGTGAGATGTTCACACGCATCCAGCAGGACAATGCGGCCTTTTGAGCCGACGATCTCCAACTGTTCCAGGCCGTAACTGCCGCCGGCATCATAACTGCCGACCAGGTTGCCGATGATGCCATTTTCAAACTGGATGGATGCTTGCAGGTTCGACCAAATCTTGCGGCCCTCGCCTTTTTTGAAGAAAGCCTGCACGCGGGCGATGTCGCCGCCGTAATAGCGCAGAATGTCGATGCTGTGCGGGTGCAGGGCACGCGCGTGGAACCAGGGTGAAGATTCATTGGGGTTGTTGATCCACATGCGCATCATGATCATGTTGAGCGAACCCAATCGGCCAGCTTCGATCCATTCCTTCACCTTGAGCGCAGCCGGTGTGAAGCGGTGGTTGAGGTTAACACCATAGCGGATACCTTTCTTTTTGGCGAAGGTGACCATTTCATCGGCTTCCTCGGTGTTGTTGGAGATGGGTTTTTCACCCAATGTGGGGATGCCCGCCTCCAGCAGTTCCATGGTGGCTTGATAGTGGTCGCCGCCGTTTTCGACGCCCGCCGTGCACATGCTGGCAGCATCGATCTGGATACCACTGTTGAGCATCTCCTGGATGGAATAAAAAGGTTGTGCTCCGTATTTTTGGGAGGCACGGTCAGCCTTTTCGGCGATGATGTCACACACGGCGACGATTTCTACATCATCACGTTTTTCATATACCTGAGCATGGCGGTTGCCGATGTTGCCCATGCCGACGATGGCGACTTTCAGTGTCATTGGTTGCTCCTTATCTCTGTTATTTTTTGCGTGATTCTGCCTGCAGGCGTTTGGCGGTATTGGCGTCACCAATGTGCAGGGTGTCATAGGCTTGTTGCGAAGAGGTGAACGAACCCAACCCAGCGATGCCATGCCAATCGCCCTGGTGATGTATGGGATTGGGCAAGCTGGTTTCTTTCTCGCGCTGTGCGATCCACTCTTCCATGCGTGTGCGCAGGAAGGCGACCACTTCGGGCAATTCTTCTGCCAGGTTGTGGTTCTCTTCTGGGTCTTGAATAAGATTGTACAGTTCCACTTCAGGTTTGAAGTGGAAATCTGGCTCCAGTGCTACGATCAATTTCCATTCCGGTGTGCGCCAGCCATGTTTGCGCATCCAGGTGCATTCGGTGATATAGAATTCCGGCGCATGGGTAGGGATTTCACCCGCTATCATCGGCAGCAGGCTTTTTCCGTCAAAATCAATGCCGCTGTCAATACCTGCCAGATCAAGCAGGGTCGGCACCAGGTCAGGGTGGGTGGTGTAGCCTTCTACCACATGGTTGGCAGGCACTTTGGCGGGATAGTGCAGGATCAGGGGTACGTGCAGGGTGACATCATAGATGCCATGATGATCGAACCAGCATTCATGGTCATAGAGGGTCTCGCCATGGTCAGAGTTAATGATCACGATGGTGTCCTCAAGAACGCCGCTGTCTTCCAACACGCGCAGAAGTTTTGCCAGGCAGGCATCCAGATAAGCGACAGCGCCGTCATACTGGGCGATAATGTGATCCTTGTCGCTGATGCCAGGCGGCATCCATGAGGCAAAGTAGTCGCAGAAAGGCTTGAAATCCATCACGGGGTCCATAGAGTCATTGTCAGGATCACACTCGTCGCCGTGATAGAACATGCGGTCATAAGGGGCGGGCGGCAGGTAGGGGGAGTGTGGGTCCATGTGGCGCAGGAACAGGAAAAAGGGCGCGTCATCATCGATCAATTGTTCCAGTTCAGGGATGGCGACCTCATTGAGGTTTTCTGCCTTGGTCAGCGGCCGGTCGTCCCAGTCGCCCCAGGATACATAATCGAGGTATTTTTGGAAACCGCGCGCAGCCGGGTTGCCAGTAAAACCTACACAGGTGGTCTGGTAACCGTGGTCGCCGAGAATTTCCGCCAGGGTTTTAACTTCAGGGCGCAGCGGCCCCTGGTGGCGCAGTGCGACCATCTGGGTGGAAAATACATCCATCCCGGTCAGCATACAGCCGTAGCCGCTGGTGGTGGGCACATTCGGGCAGTAGTAGTTGGTGAACAGCGTGCCGCCCTGCGCGAATTTGTCGATATGCGGGGTGGTCAGACGATCATAGCCATAACAGGACATGTGATCTGCCAGCAGAGAATCGATGCCGATGAGCAGGATATTTGGTTTTTTCATGGTAACTCCCATTGGATGAATTTGAGAACGGATACAGCTTTTCAAGTCTTTATATAGAAACACTAACTTAATGGGATTTTAACATACCGACTGGAGAATCACCGGCAAGAAAGGTGGATAAACACAAAATGAAAATTATTTTCTCTTATTTTCATTCGATTGAGTGAAGGAGGCTGTCAGAGTTGACTGTTTGGAGCCAAAAGTACAGGATTAGGCTTTCGTCTGGTGGAAATAGCTATTGCCTGGGTGATCTGTCGCTTTTTTTAAACTTTTTACCGCTGTACTTTCACTTACAACCTGAGTCCCATGACCGTAATAGGGGCATGGGTTATACTTAGGGATGTCGTGTAAGAGAATGCGTTAACATCGAGGTTTCATGGGTTTTCATTCCGTCTTTTTCTTGTTCCTTTTTTTGCCAATTTACCTGATCATCAGCTTGCTGCCCGGCAAAAAAGTTCGCGGGGCGATCATGCTGGTTCTAAGTCTCATTTATGTTTTTCTGCTGGACCGTGAAGCCTTCCCTTTGTTCATCGGCATGCTTGTCTTTACCTATTTGATGGCATTGGGACTTTCATCATCGATCGTCAAAGAGCAAAAGTACAAAAGGTGGCTGTGGTTGGGGGTTGGGATCAACGTGGCAATATTGGCGGGCTTGAAGTTCCTGGTAGCCAGGGGTGAATTTTCTGTCATGCCTGCAGGATATTCTTTTTTCTCATTCACAGCAATTGCCTATTTACTGGATATCTATAAGCGCCAGACGCTAGCTGAAAAGAATGTCTTTCTATTTGCGAATTTCCTTCTGTTCTTCCCTAAAATGATGGCGGGTCCGATTACACGCTGGAAGGGTTTTGCCCAAGACGCCCAGAAGGAACGAGTCACCATCAACGAAAAAACTGCGGGCTTACGCCGTTTCATTTTGGGCTTGGCGAAGAAGGTCTTGATCGCCAATCAGCTGGGTACCATCCTGGATGGCGGGATCTTTCTACAACAAGTTCCACTGGTGACCACCGCTACTGCCTGGATGATGCTGCTTTTTTATGGCATCCAGTTGTACTACGATTTTGCAGGATACACGGATATGGCGATCGGGCTGGCAAAGATGGTGGGAATTGATCTGCCGGAAAACTTTGATCTTCCTTACATTTCAAGTTCGATCACCGAATTTTGGCGCCGCTGGCATATCACCCTATCAAGCTGGTTCCGAGATTATGTATTCATGCCACTGGAGTGGAAGCGGCGAAAGTGGAAGTGGCTCAAACAAACCATGAACACGTTATTGGTTTTTTTGTTAACGGGTCTATGGCATGGATTCTCCCTGAACTTTGTCATCTGGGGTATGCTGCATGGCATTTTTGCTGCCCTCGAAAACAGTAAAAGCCTGGGAGGCAAGATCAAGCAGTTACCCAAATGGCTGCAGCATCTCTATACCATGCTGGTGGTGTTCATCGCCTGGGTATTCTTCCGCAGCCCCACCACCGCCTATGCTCTGGGCTGGCTGCGGGCGTTAGTAGGCTTTGGCACTCATGTCAACCTTGTGGGTTACTCGGTGCTGCCGCACGTTGGCTCAACTACCTGGCTGGCATTCATTATTGGCGTTGTGTTGGCAACGCCGTTAATCAAAGGGTTGAGAAACGAGCTTGTCAGCAATCAACGCTATACTTTTGGCACGCAATTGGCACAGAACTGCGCTTACCTTATTCTGCTGGTAGGCAGCATCGTGGTGGCGGCAACCTCCTCTTATCTGCCAACCATCTACGGGAATTTTTAAGCTATGACTGAAAAAAGCTGGCTGAACTCTCTCATTTATGGACTGGTGGTTTTCCTGCTCAGTGTGCTGTTCATGGTCAATCTACCAAGCCTGAAAACAACTCAGCAAACCCACCAGTTGGATAACTGGCAGTTGATACGCGGGATTCCCAATTATTTTAACACCGCAGTCGATAGCAACAGCAAGCTGCGTGATTTCTTCATCCGCGCCAAACATGATTTTCAATACCAATATCTCGGTGAAAAACGATTTCCGATCGTTTTGCGGGGGAAAGATGGCTGGCTGTATTACACCGGCGAAAGAAACATGGATGATTACCAGAACGCCTTTCCGATCAGCGACGATGAACTGATGCAGATCTATGTGAACCTGGAAGGCCTGAACCGCCGTCTGGCGGCTCGCGGTAAACTGCTGTTGGTGGTGATCGCGCCCAGTCGCGAAACGATCTACCCAGAGTGGCTGCCATCGGGTACCGAAAAAGTTGGTGACAATGATCGTCTCGATGCATTAATGACTTACATGGAACAATACGGTGGGAAAACAAGGATTCTCGATATGCGTGAGGTCCTTTGGGAAGCGAAAAAAGATCATCCCCTGTTGTATTTTAAGACGGACACCCATTGGAATCAGTATGGGGCTTTCTTCGCATATCAAGAAATCTGCAAAGCAATCCAGACTTCACCGGGCTATGAAGATTTTGTTTGCAAGGGCTGGGATGATTACACGATCGAGTACATTCCCTATTCTGGAGACATGGTCAAGCTGATGCCGACCAATTTAACCATTGAAGAGATGGTGCCGAACTTCGTGCCGAAATTCCAGTCATTTGTGGTGCAAGATCCGCCTCTGCCCTATGAGCGTGACC
>OMKS01003372.1_pt1 | contig 12755 bp, 10 predicted proteins | sample 1674721 | NCBI WGS metagenome assembly OMKS01 (sample SAMN06264996, study PRJEB25208) | sediment metagenome | isolation source: hot spring sediment | place: USA: California | collected 2014-09-02 | reverse complement strand
CCGTCCGAGCCGATGCGGAAGTATCCCGGCACCTCCATGTCGACGTAATCCTGATCCCAGACCTCCATCTCTACGATACGCCATTTTCCTGCAAACGGTTTCATCTGCTTCATAGGATGCCTCTCTGGTTACCTCACTCTGGCCCACCAAGATGTCACAGCCCTTGTCATAGCTTTGTCACAGCTCAATGTCGCAAGCCGTGTCGTGAGTTTGTGCGGCCTCCATCCCTGGAGGCCGTCCCTTCGGGACCAGCCATTCGGCTGTCCAAATTTGCTCCAGGCAAATTTGTCGCAAGTTATCCACCGCCTTGCCGGGCCACCACCTGGCGGCCCTTGTCGGTCAGCCGGTATTTCTGTTTGCTGCTGCGCGGCTTGTCGGGAATGGTCATTTCAACCAACCCTGCCTCCAAAGCGGGGAGCAGATAGGTCTTGCGGAAATGCTCATCGTCTTTCAGCCCGAGCGCCTCTTTGAGCTGTTGCCGGTTCATCTCTCCGGCAAGAACTGAGAGCAGCCGGACTTCCGGGGTAACTTCCGGTGCGACTTCCGGGGTCGAGCTGGTCACGGTATCCAAAATCATCCGCAGCATGAAGGCGATAAATGGAGCGGAATCGGTCTTTTGGGTGCTTTCCTGAATAGCCTGGTAATACTCGGCCTGGTGTTCGAAGATCAGACTTTCCACCGGGATGTCGGCGAACAGGGGATTCCAGCGGGCCAGAATCAGGCTCTGCCATAGCCGCCCCATGCGGCCATTGCCATCGGCGAAGGGGTGGATGAATTCGAACTCGTAGTGAAAGACCGAGCTGGCGATGAGTGGGTGGGCGTCGGTGGCGGCCAGCCAGGTGAACAGGTCACTCATCAGCTGCGGCAACCGGTCTGCGGGCGGGGCCATGTGGATTACCTGCTGGCCCGCCATCACCCCCACGCCGCCATGCCGATACAGTCCCGCCTCGTCGATCAGGCCGGACATCAGAATCCGGTGTGCCTCAAGCAAGTCCTTTTCCGACTCAGGCTTCCAGGTGTCGAACCGGTCGTAGGCGGCCAGGGCGTTTTTCACCTCCTGCACCTCACGGGGCGGGGCGATGACCCGCTTGCCCTCCAGAATCGCGGTGATCTGCGCCTCGCTCAGGGTGTTGCCTTCGATGGCCAGCGAACCGTGGATGGTACGGATGCGATTGATACGCCGCAACCGCAAGGAACTGGCCTGATCGGTGAGCACGGTCAGCCGCCCGATGGCCTCGCTGATCGCAGCAACCCGGTTCAGGATCTCAGGGGTGATGGTGTAGGGCGGCTGAAATTTCATATTGCCCCCTCTGCTGTTTGAAATGGCGCAAACCATGTTGCGCAGTGCCCCAGCTCAACACGATTCCATGCCGAAGATGCCCGTTCAATACGGGTGATCGCCTGGGTCATCCGGTTGGTGATGGTGAATTGGAGCTGGAATCCGCTCATGACATCGCCCATGCCTTACAAAGAACCTCGGCCTGCTCCAGCACCAGTTCCATCGCCTTCTTTTCCATGTCCGGCGGGTAACCGAACTGGCGCAGGATGCGTTTGACCAGAACGCGGATTTGAGCGCGGGCGTTTTCGCGCAGCGTCCAGTCGATGGTGACACTTTGCCGAACCCGGAGAACCAGTTCCATGGCCAGCATCTTCAGCTTCTCATCGCCCATGACTTGGGTGGCGCTGCCATTGTCGGCGAGTGCATCATAAAAGGCGACCTCGTCTTCGTTCAGCCCGAGTGTCTCCCCGCGCTTTCCCGCCTCCCGCAGTTCCCTGGCGAGCCGAATCAGTTCTTGAATGACCTCGGCGGTTTCGATGGCGCGGTTCTGATATTTCCGTACCGATTGCTCCAGCATCTCGGCAAAGGAACGGGCCTGAACCACATTCTTTTTCGAGCGTGTCCTGATCTCATCATTGATCAGTTTTTTCAGCAGCTCCAGGGCCAGGTTCTTCTGAGGCATCGCCTGCACCTCTTCGAGGAATTCATCCGACATGATTGAGATGTCCGGTTTCTCCATGCCCGCCGCCGCGAAAATATCGACCACCTCCGTTGACGCGACCGCACGGGATACAAGCTGACGGATGGCGCTTTCCATTTCATCGGGAGACTTGCCGCGTTCGTCGCCGGTCGTCTTGACCAGGGCAGTCCGCAACTCCTGAAAATAGCCGACCTCATCGCGTAAGACAAGCGCCTTCGGATTCGGCACTGCCAGCGCAAACGCCTTGGTGAGCGTTGAGACAGCCGGTAGATAGTGCTTTTTGCCGTCCTCCAGCGCCAGCACATACTCCATTGCCCGGGTCAGACCTGCGATACGGCCGGATGCCGGACCGGAAATGACACTCTGGTAATCGAAGCCGTGCAGCATGTCCCGCACGATTTCGTATTTCTCCAGGAAGACCGCCAGGGCTTGTTCCTGATCGATGGTGGCGTCACCCCTGCCGCCGCTGGCGGTGTAATTGGCAAGTGCCCGTTTCAAGGAGTCGGCAAGCCCGATATAGTCGACCACCAGCCCTCCGGGTTTGTCGCGGAAAACCCGGTTGACCCGTGCGATGGCCTGCATCAGGTTGTGGCCGCTCATCGGTTTGTCGATATACATGGTATGCATGCTGGGGCAGTCAAAACCGGTCAGCCACATATCACGCACGATGACCAGTTTCAGCTCATCTGCTGGATCTTTAAACCGTTTCGCCATCGCCTCGCGCCCGGCCTTGTTGCGGATGTGGGGCTGCCAGTCCATGTGATCGGAGGCGGAACCCGACATCACGATCTTCATTTTTCCCGCCGTATCGTCATCCGCGTGCCAGTCGGGACGAAGCTTCCGGATCGCCTGATAGGTGTCCACCGCGATACGTCGGCTCATGCAGACAATCATGGCCTTGCCATCCATGGCCTCAAGCCGCGCCTCGAAATGCGCCACCAGGTCTTCGGCGACCAGCGCAATGCGCTTTTCGGCCCCCACCATGGCTTCCAGCGCCGCCCACTTGCTGCGCAACTTCTGCCTGCCGGTCTCTTCCTCGCCCTCGGTGATCTCCTCGAACACGGGATCGATGCGAGGCTTTTCCGACTCCACCAGTTCGATGCGGGCCAGGCAGTTTTCGTAGTAGATGGGAACCGTCGCGCCGTCTTCCACCGCACGGAGGATGTCGTACTTGTCGATATACTCGCCAAAGACCGCCGGGGTGCTGCGGTCGTCGCTTTCGATGGGTGTGCCGGTAAAGCCGATGAACGAGGCATGCGGCAAGGCGTCATGCAGGTGGCGGGCAAAACCATCGATAAAGTCATACTGGCTGCGGTGGGCCTCGTCGGCGATGACGACAATGTTGGCGCGGTCCGACAACAGGGGGTGGACATCACCTTTCTGGTCCGGCATGAACTTCTGGATCGTGGTGAACACCACGCCGCCTGAAGCGACCTTCAGCAATTCCCGCAGATGCGCCCTGGAGCCAGCCTGCACCGGCGATTGCCGCAGCAGGTCCTTGCACCCGGCAAAGGTGCCGAAGAGCTGATCATCCAGGTCGTTGCGGTCGGTAATGACCAGCAGCGTTGGGTTGTTCATGTTCGGGTGGCGGATCACCTTCCCGGCATAGAAGGTCATCGACAGGCTTTTGCCGCTGCCCTGGGTGTGCCAGACCACCCCGATGCGCTTGCCGCCGAAATGGGGCGTCCCCTTACCGTAGTGGGCCGTGGGCTCAGCCACCTGCCAGGGGTTGCTCTCGGCCGGGAAACGCCCGAAGAGCCTGGAAGCCTCGGCATCGATGCCGCAGGCCGAAAGGGTACAGCCCAAAGCCTTGTTGACCGCCCAGTACTGATGGTAGGCCGCCGACTTTTTGATGATCTTCGCCCCGTCATCCTCGAAAACCACGAAGTTCAGGATGTAATCGAGGAACACCCGGCGCTCGAACAGGCCGCGGATGGTGGTCTCCAGTTCCGGCATCCCTTTGGGCGCGACGCTCTCGCCATCGATGGTTCGCCAGGGCATGAACCGGTCCCATCCCGAGGTGATGGTGCCAGAGCGCGCCTGAATCCCGTCGGAGATCACCAGCAGTTCGTTGCCGGTAAAAAGAGACGGGATGTCCTTCTTGTAGGTCTGAAGCTGATTGAAGGCGTGCTTGATGGTGGCGTTTTCGGCACCGGGGTTTTTCAGTTCGAGAATCGACAGCGGCAAACCGTTGACGAAGACCACCACGTCGGCACGCCGGTTCTTGTTGTCCTCGATGACGGTGTACTGGTTCAACGCCAACCAGTCGTTGTTGTCGATCTCTTCCAGGTCCAGCAGCCAGACCTTGAGATGCCGGGAACCGCCATAGCCATCAAGGGACGGCACTTCAACGTCCACGCCGTCGGTCAGCAGCCGGTGAAAGGCGCGATTATTGCTGACGATATCTGGCCCGCCAACGGCGAGTATCTGGCGCAGCGCCTCTTCAATCCCCGCAGATGGGACATCAGGATTGATTGCGGTCAATGCATTACGCAAGCGATCCAGAAGGAAAATCTGTCGGTAATCCTCGCGCTCCTGCCCCGGCATGCCGGGAGCCAGGTCCGGGCCGTGCAACACTGTCCAGCCCAGTTCGGCCAGCCATTCCAGGCAGGTTTGTTCGAGGATGTTTTCGGTGATTCCGGTCATTCCTCATCCTCCTGTCGATGCTCAATGACAATGCGTTCAGCCTCACGGTCGTAGCTGTCCGCCAAACCTCTCAAGGTAACGGCAAATCGCTGAAATCCGGCGTTCTCTACTTCCTCGGCTTTACTTCGGAACTGTTCAGCCAGTTCTCGCTCCGGTTTTCCGGTTGGGTCAACCCAATGAACACCGCGTGAGTTGTATGTCCCCGTCCTGTAACCGTCGCGCATGTCATCGGCTTCGCGGTCATTCAGTGCGGCAGCGACAGCGCGGCGTATCCATAAGCCGTCTGGATCGGGTGGGGCGTGAATCAATACTTCGCCAATATTGATAAGTGCAACTTCCAGGTGGCCGGATGCCGTACAGGCTTCCTTTACCCTTTGGAGCCATTCAGCAAAGCGCTCTTCGCTGAACGTTCCATCTTTTTGTGTTCCCGGTGGTGTCTTCCACTCATGCAGTAGCCGCCAGGCATTTGTTGCGATTGCCTTTGATTCCTCGGTGGATTCTCTCGACGGTTGATCTTCTTTCTTAGAACGGTAGATCAGTCGAATAACCTCGCAAAAGAACTCGGGATCATTGGCCAGTCTGCTTTCAAGGAGTTGGGGCGCGGCACCTCTATGACGGTCGAGCAAGGGAACATATGCCCACTCGACCCTAAAGAGATCGTCCTGATTCACCTCAGGTTCTGCCTGAAGAAACTTGATCAGTTCGACGATGTGATACCCGTCCATGGCGTAGCTGGGCTCACTGGAGGAAAGCGCTGCAAGCAACGCTCGGACACATTGGTTACTATCGATGGGCTGCTTGGCATGGCGCAACCTGTCCAGGCAGTTGATTGCCGCGTGTGGCCTGCCATGCTCGATCAGTTTCTCAATCGCAATAGCAAGATCACCATCGGCCTGATAAGCATTTGCACCGGTGCGCGTCCAATATTCACTTTCGGGCGCCTGAAGCCATTCAGAGGCCCGATCCCATGTTTCCTTGGTAAACGGCAAACAAGCCAGGAATTGACCTACTTGCTCGGGCGTCCAATCAGATTTATCGAGGTCGTCGCACCACTCCCAGCCTTTGAGATGGTAACGCCTCCAGATAAAACCGCTCACCAGCGCCTTACGCTTGTTGTCCGCTGAATCCAGAAAATGCGGCAAAAGAGTACGTTCAAACACATCATCGGCAATAACGCCAAGCGCGTGCCCTACCTGACCGGGTGAAGAAACGGAATCGGCAAATCGGATAACACCCTCGGCACCATCTTGCTGAAAGATTTCCGAAATCGCCGCTTCGCGTCGGGTGTCGAGTTTCTTTCGCTGCTCCTCCCAATCGCCATTCTCTTCGTAAAGATCAAAGTCACGGTCTGTGAAAAGGTGCTGATATAAATTGAACGGGTTGGCGGGGGCGAGTTGCCCGGCAACGTGTTCAATGCGGGTGATCAGTTCGTCGGGCAATGCCCATTTCGCATCGGAGAACCGCCGGTGTTTGTTTGTGAATTTCGTGAGATGGTCCCAAATCGAAAGTCGTTGCTCCTCGGGGAGCTCTGAAATGGGTTGGGAGGCAAGAGCCTGAAGAAGTTGATCAAAAGCGGGTTCAGGCAGGTTATCAAAATGATCAATCAAGGCGGAAAGCCGATCGGTATCTTGACCAGCGGCAGCCACCGCAAGTTCCGCGTAAAAAGATGCCTGCTGCCAGTATTCCTGATGCGTCACGCCTTTTTCCCAATCATCGGGGATGGTCTTGCGCCAGCTTGGTTTGTGCGATCCGGAAGAGGTCTGATGCTGGCCGGGAAGAAGCTGAATGATCAGATTCCAGGCAATATCCGGCCATTCATTAAGGATCGTTCGTACCGCCACCTTGCGCTTGTCAACAGATGCCAGCGTTTGCGGCAGCCAAGGCAACAAAATGGTTGCAAGCGAATTGGATGGTCGATTGGCCCACTGGCCGCCGGGATCATGGCTGGCAAGTTCAGCAAGCGCAACACAGACTCGAACCAGATATTGTTCATCCCAGGCCAGCCCTTCCAGCGCCCAGAGCAGGCCGGTTAAATAATTGCCGCCGGTGATGCCGTTGCCTTCCTGGGAAAAAAGCGCATCAAAAGGACAGGGCGTCAGACGCATCGCCTTCTCGACCGCAGCAAGAAATTCACCCGGGGCGGCTTCGGCCAGGGTGGGCAGCAGACTGTTCAGGCTGCCCCACAAAACCCAGTCGGCATCGGTCAGAAGTTCGCGTATCACCAATACGGTGGTTGCTTCAGCTTTCCCTTGCGAACAGTTAGCGCACGACTCCGTCTGGCTGCCCAGAATGGCCAAGCCCTCGGCAATGCCTTTTCGCAGCACGTGTGAACATTTCAGCACCTTGCCGTGAATGCTTGCCGCGTATCGCTCTTCGGCGGGCAGTTCAAAAGCGGGGTCTGCCTCCTTCAGGACGGAAACAGCAAGCGACCTAAACGTATCGAGATTCTGATCAAGGAGGCGCGATCCCAGCAGGCTCCAAAGCTCGGCTCGATTAACAACTTTCCAGATGCCGTTTTCGAGAGCCAACGGGCTGTCAGGGCAGTGCAATATTTCCCGCGCCTTCTTTAGCCATTCGTCATAACTGATGCCGAGCAGTTGGGTTATCGCCTCAAGGTCGCATCGACTTTTGTCTTGCCAAGAGCCGATCAAAATCGCCAAAGCCAGATACGTGGCGTCCGGATGCTGGGTCCAATCGGTTTTAGGTTTCTCCTGTGCCGCCTTGAACTCCTCGGGCATCTCCGCCACGGCCTTTTGTTTAAAGGCATCCAGAAGGTCGTCCGGCAGCTTGCCGGGCGTGATCGTACCGGCATCCTGATTCCATGTTTGTACAATATCGACAACCCGTGACCAAACCCACTGCGGATACTGCTGCTGAAATTGGGAAATGTGGGAGTGCAACAGAGACAGGACAACACCGATTTCGTTACCAAGATCGTAACCGAGCAGATGGAAGTGGTTCAGGAAGTCATAGAGTTCATCCCTTGATACATCGTTGCCGCCGTTTGCTGCCTTCAGATGGTGCTGAATAACCTCAAGTTTATCGGTACTCTTGGGTGGGCTGAAATTCGTCTGCTGGACGTTTCTGAAAAACTCATCAACGTTCTTGGTGTGCCTCGCCTGGTTCAGCAACCATTGCACATTGTGTGCATCGGTCACGCTGAGCGGTCCTGTGATCAGTGCAATAATATCCTTATCCTTGGCGAACACCTTGGGATTCTTGAAATCATTCCAGGCGGCTTGCATCACCTCCCCAAACAGGGTGCTGCCCTGCGTGATGGCAATGGAATGCTTGACCTGCCCGAGAAGTTTCCGCCGTTCCTTGCTGTTCACGTTTTCCACGACAACAACGAGATCGTCGGTATCAAAGCCGTCGATCTTGCCCTGAAGTTTGATTTCCGCAATGGGCCAGCAGGGAAGGCAGGGGGCGTGACCACCGGTAAGCATCAGCGCGACAAATGACGCCTGGACATGCGCTTCAAAATGAACGCCGCCACCGCCGGTTGAAAAAGGGTTGCTGAGCTTCTTGCTTTTGCTCATACGGCAACCTCCACCAGTTTTTCAGCGGCCTGAGTGCGGATTTCGCCGGAGAGGAGTTTGGGGAGCAGGGTGTCGCGGGTTCGTGACAAGTCACGGTTTGCATGAAGGTTTGCGAGTATTTTCGCGATAGAAGGTTTTAGCGAAGAATCAAAAAGGTCCGCCACGCTCTTTGCTGGCAGGCATACCTTATAGGCTGCCATGTCCTTCCAATTGGTTCGCGGCATTTTGGTGCCAGTAGAACCAGCCGTAGTGTACTCGACGAACGCCTTGCTCGAAGCAATGCAAAGTGCAGTAGAAAACCATTCATCAGTTTTTGGTGTTATGACAACAATATCGGTCGAACACACGCCATCAACTGGTGCCACTCCTACCTTGTGAAAATATGGGCGCAATTTACCGAAGAGAATATCGTTCTCAGCAAACCAAGATTTTCCGCTACTTATGTCTTCTGCTAAGCCCCAATTGCCCAGTGAAATAGAACCCATAGGCATATGTTCAAGGCCAATGTACGGTGTGTCTGTTGGAATCGAGGGGGGATGCGCTGGAAGCCTTTTTTGTATTGCGATATTTCCAAATGTTCCGACCTCCCACCCCTTCGGAATCCAGCCCATTTCTTCGGTGAATTCAAACTCACTGGGGAAAAGGTTGCAGAGGTCGTCCGGCAGAGGTTTGCGGGCGTCGCCGAGGGACTCGCGCAGGGCGGCGCGGGCTTGCAGTTCTTCGGGGATGGGGTGGCCTGCGGCCAGGGCGTTGTCGATGACCGGATCGAAATCGATAAACCAGCTCTTGAACAGCGCCTGGACCATGGCCTCCAGCGTTTCATTCATCCGCCGGTTCAGTTCGATCTTGTCGTCCAACGATCCGAGAATGTGGGCAATGGCGCGTTGTTCGGGGAAATCTGGAATCGGAAGTAATACCTTTCGCAACTCGCTTTGCTTGATACCTGATACGTTTGTACCCGATGCTCTACCATCTATTTGATGTTGGACTTCGTGTGACTGAAGAAGGTATTTCAGAAATGTGTTATCAAGAAAGCCTTTCTTACCACGCAAAGTGATTAATCTTTGAGCAAGTGCAACCTTGCGACCATCCAATTGAGCAACTTCGCCAAGAGGTGCTTCTGTGGTTATTAAGATGTCTCCCTTCTGGGGGTGACCACGACGCATCCACGTATCGTATTCCGATTCGGCAATGTATTCTTGAACAGGAAGTATTCGGCCTCCTTTCACAATTTTGGCAGTAATCAGTGGGACTCCTGATGAAGTTTTATTAGGAGTTTTGCCCCGATAGTCAATTATCGCCTCCATACACTTCTCAAGAGGATAGGTTGGCCAATTATTCCCCATAGCCGCCCCCCTCCAAGCTGCGGCGAATTACCTGCCTGCGCCGAGGCTTCGGCAGGCAGGCGGCAACCAGCTCCATGAACCCACCCCTGGCCCCATCCAGACAATCGAATCGTCCCTGCCGTTTCATGCCTTCTCCTCCGAGCGCAGAAAGCGCGAATGGATCAGCAGCGCCTTGCGGCCCGACTTGCCTGCGCGTTGCGCGCAAGCAGGGGCCGGGGCGTCATCGTAGACGCCGACATACCACTCCCTGTCCTCGACCTTCTCGATGGCGATCTCGCGCAGGTCGGTGGCCGGGTCGTAGCCCTGTTCGTAGCTGGCGACAACCACCTCCAGGTCGGCCGGGTAGTTCTGCAATCGGGCGATCAGTTCGGCGACGGTCATTGCTCACCTCCCGGCAGCTTCATGCGTTCGTCGCCCTTGTCTGCAACCGCCTCGAATCCGACACGGTTAAACCGGTCGAATTCGACCAGTTTTGCCAAGGTGGTTCTTATTCCGTCGAATTCGACGGGTTTACGGCTGTGGTCAAGGTTACGCATGGGCACCTCCCAGAATGGCAGTCACCCGTTCCATCACCTTCAAGCCGCTCTTGTCCATCTTGGAGAAGGCAAACCACTTCTTGCCCAGGTCCTTGAGCGAAGCCCCGAGGTGATAGACGGTTTCGCCGTCGAGGATCAGGAAGCGGTCGTGGCTGTCGGCGAATTCCTGGATGACGATGGGCGGGTATTGGGCGTTGTGCTTCTTGAGGTCCTGGGCCAGCGCCTTGCCGATGGTTTTGGTGAGGATCGTAGCACTGACGCCGTTTTTGCGTTTGGCGAGCTGGGCCAGTACGCTGTCATCCACGTAGTTGTCGATCAGGACGATGGACTTTTTCGCCTGGCGCAGCAGGTCGTTGACGAAGACATAGGCGTCGAAGATCTGGCCGTCGAAGAAGATGCCCTGAGCAGGGTTCAGGCTTCTGCTCTCCAGCGCGTCGAACACCTTGTCGAAACGGGCGTCGGTCTTGATTTCGCTGGCGATCTGCCGTTTTTCCAGCGTGTCCATGCGCTGGAGCAGGCCGCCGCTGGCCGCCAGCAACCGGCGCATGGCGACAAAGGCACGCATGACGGCGATATTGACCTCGATGGCCCGATCGCTGGTAAGAACGGAGGAGAGCGCGGCCACCCCCTGCTCTGTAAAGGCAAAGGGCATAGCTCCGCCAAGCACCTGTTTTGAAGGTATCACAGATTGTGATACCAGCATCTCGACCTCGGAATCATCGAGCACAAACATGAAATCTTCAGGAAAACGCCTGCTGTTCCTCTTCACGGCCTGTTTTAGCGCCCTGGTTTCCACCTGGTACAGGTCTGCCAGGTCGCGATCCAGCATCACTTCAACTCCACGCACGTGGTAATTGAGGCTGCGGAGGTTTTCCTCCCGGAGGACGATGGCGGTGTTTCCCTTACTCACCATAACCCAGTACCTCCAGATTGCGGCGGATCACGGCATCCAGCTCCACCGACTCGCGCATCTGCTGGTAAAGTCGGTCGGAAAGCTCCGCCATCTTTTCTTCAAAGGCGATGCCGTCGTCTTCGATGGCCTCGGCGCCGACATAGCGGCCTGGGGTCAATACATGGTGGTGGGAGCGGATGTCGTCGAGAATGGCAGACTTGCAGAAACCGGCTTTGTCTTCGTAGATGCCGTCCTTTTCCTCGCCGCGCCAGGCATGATAGGTGCGGCCGATCTCGGCGATCTCCTCGTCGGACAATTCCCGGTGGGTGCGGTCAATCAGCGTGCCCAGCTTGCGGGCGTCGATGAACAGGGTTTCACCTGCGCGACTGCGGAAGCTCCGTTTGGCGTCGGCCTTCTTGGAGCGGGTCAGAAACCAGAGGCAGACCGGGATCTGGGTGGTGTAGAAGAGCTGGCCGGGCAGGGCGATCATGCAATCCACCATATCGGATTCCATCAGCGACTTGCGGATCTCGCCCTCGCCGGAGGTGTTGGTGGACATGGAACGGAACCGTTGGCCAGCACAAAACCGGCGATGCCGTCCGGCGCGAGGTGATGCACGAAGTGCTGAATCCATGCGTAGTTGGCGTTGCCGCCGTCCACATGGACAACGGAGCCGTCCTTCTGCTTGCGCGGGCCACCGGCCGGAGGTGTGCCAAAAGCCCAGCGGACGTCCTCCTTGACCTTGGAAAAGCCCCAGTCCTCATCGTTGAACGGGGGATTGGCGAGGATGAAGTCGGCTTTCAGATCCTTATGGGCATCCTGCAGGAACGACCCTTTTTCATTCCAGCGGATATCGGCGTCGATGCCGCGAATGGCCATGTTCATGATCGCCAGACGCCAGGTGGTGTAATTCATCTCCTGGCCGTAAACGGCAATCTCCCGGCGGGCCCCCTGTGAATTTGAGGACCCGTTGCCATTACCGTTGGCGTGCGCCTCGACAAAGCGCAAGGCCTGCACGAACATGCCACCCGACCCGCAGCACGGGTCGTAGACACGGCCCTTGAAGGGCTCGATCATCTCGACCAGCAGCTTGACCACGCATTGGGGGGTGTAGAACTCACCGCCGCCCTTGCCTTCCTTTTCGGCAAATTGCGCCAGAAAGTATTCGTAGACGCGGCCGAGAATGTCTTGCTTGCGGCTCTCCCTGTCGCCAAGGCCTATCGTGGCAATGAGATCAATCAGCTCCCCAAGGCGCGATTTATCGAGGGCCGGGCGGGCGTAATCCTTGGGGAGAACACCTTTCAGCGAGGTGTTGTCGCGCTCGATAGCCGCCATGGCTTCATCGATGAGCTGGCCGATTTTCGGATCTTTGGCGCGGCCCTGCAGATAATTCCAGCGGGCCTCGGTCGGCACCCAGAAAACGTTGGCGGCGTTGTATTCGTCGCGATCTTCAGGGTCGGCATATTCCTCAGCCTGAAGCTCCGCATGCTTTTCGAGGAACGAATCGGAGATGTATTTCAGAAAGATGAGGCCGAGCACGACATGCTTGTATTCGGCCGCATCCATAGTGCCGCGCAACTTGTCGGCCGCATTCCACAGCTTGTCCTCAAACCCGAGATTGGCTCCGGTGTTGGTGCTCATCGAATATCACTCCTCATATTCTCGGGCAGATGCAATTTCCCCCGCTCCGTCATCCGCTCACAAAAGGCTTCGAATTGCCTTCTCGCCAGCTTGAAGGGAACCGTCTTGCTGTTTTCCCAGCGGTTGATCGTGGAAAAGCTCACGCCCAGCTCGTGAGCCAGCTCTTCCTGGCTGAG
>OMKS01003371.1_pt1 | contig 12757 bp, 6 predicted proteins | sample 1674721 | NCBI WGS metagenome assembly OMKS01 (sample SAMN06264996, study PRJEB25208) | sediment metagenome | isolation source: hot spring sediment | place: USA: California | collected 2014-09-02 | reverse complement strand
AGATCTAGTACGGTCTCGTGGGCTCGGAGATGTGTATAAGAGACAGGGCTTCTTCTTCATAAATTTGACTGATTAAATCCTGGTTTTCTTCAACACCTTCCAGCCGTGATTCCAGCTCTTCGACAACCAGGTCGGTGGCTTCCAGTGTAGAGCCGCCGGGCATGGTGACATAAAGGTTGAAATCTTTCAATTCAGTTTCCCGTGACACATCCAAACTCAAAGCCAGACAGATAACCAGGCTAAAAAACAACACCAGCAGCGCTGCGATAATGGTTCGCGGCGGGAAACGCATGGCGGACTTGAGCAGGACGCGGTAAATTTGCAACAACCGGTTTTTCTGGGAAACGATGTTAAAATCGATGGCGCGCCCACGCTTTCGTTCTTTTCTTTCAAGAAAAAAATGCGTTACTATCGGGATTAAAAACAAAGCCACCACCAGCGATACCAGTAAGGTCGAAATAATGGACACTGAAATATGGCGCCCCAACAGCTTAATTTCAAATTGCGACGCGAAAATGAACGGCAGAAAAATGACCACGGTGGTCATGGTCGCCGCAAAAATTGAACGCCATACTTCACGAACACCCTTTACCACGGATTCAGTCATATCTTTGGTGTTTGATGCCAGTCGATAAATATTTTCCAAAACCACGATGCTATTGTCCAACAACATCCCCACTGCCAGGGCGATACCGACCAATGTCAGACTGTTAATGGAAATTTCGTTGGCATAAAAGAAATTAAACGCGGTGTAAATGGAAATGGGGATTGCCAGCGCAATCACTGCCACCAGGCCGAAATTCCGCAAAAATAAATACAAAATGATCACTGCCAGAATGCCGCCGAGGATCGCCAATTGAATGATCAAATTGATGTTTTTTTCCATGTTTTCGGCGGAATCCTGCTGGATTACGATCTCGATGTCCTGTGCTTTCAACTGGTCATTTAACCGTTCAATCACTGAGCGGGTTGTATGAGAAAGTTGGATTAAATTCACCTGGGCGTCACGGATCAATTGCATGGTAATGGCTTCTTTGCCATTGATGCGACTGATCGAGGTCTCCTCTTTGTGCCCCACATAAATTTCAGCGACATCCTTTAACAACACCGGGCCCGACCGTCGCACCACAATATTTTCGAGAGCATGGACATCGGTGTATTCAGCGACCAGATTGACAAAATATTGTTTATTTTTTTCATACACCTGTCCCACAAAGATTTTGCTTTGACTGTTTTGAGCAACAAGGGTTCGAATTTGCGCCGGTGTGATGTTATAGGCTTCGGTAGCTTCATCGCTCAGAATGATTTCCACCGACTTTTGTTTGCCGCCGAAAACCTCCACATTGGCGATGCCGTCGATGTTCTCAAATTCACGAACGATTTTTTTATCGATGATCTCGCGGATGCGATCCAATCCGCCGCTGCCGCGCACCTGAATTGACATGAACATATTGGACAATTGCTGCAAATCAATTTTAACTACATTGACAAAAAATTCATCGGACAGCGACGATTTGACCGCATTGACCTTTTCCTGTAGCTTGAGGTAGGCGTATTTAACCTTGACATTCTGGTTAAAATAGATCATAATCATGCCCTGCCGGCGGTCGGCAAACGATTCAATTTTCTCGATTCCCTCCATGGTACTCGCGGCGCCTTCCAGCGGGATGATTGCCTGTTTTTCCATGTAATCCGGATCAACTTCCCGGACCGCGTTCACCTGAATAAAAAGAAACGGCAGCTCAGCATCCGGTAACAGTTCCACAGGTAGCTGTTTGTATGAAATATAGCCCAGCAAGGTCAGAGCGATAAACAGCATGCTGATGAATGTTTTTCGATTGATGATAACTCTAATAATGTTCATTAATTTCAGATACCTTTATTTTCAAGGCTTTTAAGCTATGGTAAATTCATTGGTTGATCGGGCAAAATTCTCGGATCGTTCTCTTGCCGCTGTCAAGCGGTTCATATAATTTTAGATCGATGACTGACGGTTCTCGGTTATGCTTTTCGCAATTGATCTAAAACCGAATATACACACGGGATCACGATCAGCGTTAAGATTGTGGAAGTGATTAATCCGCCAATCACTGCCAATGCCATCGGCGAGCGCAGTGCAGCGCCTTCGCCAAACCCGAAGGTAAGCGGCAATAACGCTAAAATTGTGGTTAAACTGGTCATGATAATAGGACGTAGCCGGCGCATGGCTGCCTCAATGATGGCGTCAATACGGCTCAATCCCTCCCGCCTGAGTTGACCGATTGCATCTACCAAAATAATCGAATCATTGACTGCGATTCCCGCCAGCATGATAATGCCGATAAATGCCATAATATTCAATGTCTTGCCCAGAACGAAGAAAATTAAAATTGCCCCCACGCCGGCAAGCGGAATGGTGAGCAAAATGGTAAAAGGATGAATAAGCGACTCAAACTGTGACGCCATCACCATGTACACCAGGACAATGGAGAGTATCAATGCAAACTTCAAGTTGTCAAAAGCCTGTTTACGCTTCTGTTCTTCGCCCACAATTTGATAGCTATAATCACCCGGGAAATGAACATCCTGCAATTCCCGCTCGATTTGGGATACAACGTGGTCAAATGGTTTTTCGGTTGTCAAATGCGCCTGTGCCTTGCCAATGCGCACCTGATTTCTGCGGTTAATCTCTCTGGGCGCATTGGAAATGCGAACTGAGCTCAGCTGGCTCAGGCGAATTTTTTGGTCGCCCTCAGTAATGACCACATCTTCCAACTGATTTAGCCCCACTCTGGGCAGACGCAGGGTGATATCTTTCATCTCACCTTCATGATCCCAGCGGCCGGCGCTGCGCCCCATGAGCAGATCTCTCAATTGCGAACTGATATTATCGATGCCAATGTTGTACATTCCGGCGCTGATCCTGTCCAGGACCAGCTCCACCTGGGGTCTGCCTTCATCAAAGCTGGTTTCAATATTAAACAGGTCTGGCATATTAACCAATTTTTGCCTGACCTGTTCAGTAAGCTCTTGTATAACATCCAGATCTTCGCCCCTGACCTCCACGATAATCGGCGCGGCTTCGGTGCCCAGCGTGGTTTGCAGCGCAGACTGTTCCTGAATAAACTGCGCTTCTAAATCAGGAATATCGTTCAGCACGCTGCTAATGCGCTCGATAATCTGCTGTGATGAAAGTTCTGACTGACGGTTCAATATTATTTTAACGGTGGCTGTGTTTTCATCCTCAAAAATCGAAGCTTGATCGGCAGCAAGACTGGTCGATGGACCTATTTTGCTGTAAATCGTTTTAATCTGACCGGGAAGCAAATCCGCGATGATTTCCTCGATGTTTTGCACTGTCTGCTCGGTGCGCCGCAATTCAGTCCCCTCCGGCAGCTTCAATTCAATCGCAAATTCCCCGACATCGGTTTTGGGTATAAATTCGCTGCCAACAACCGGTATCAAAATAATCGCCGCCACCACCAGAACGGCTGCTGCTGCAATAACAATCCACCTTTTTTCCAAAACACCTCTTAAAAACACAGCAAAACCGGGAAATTGAATCGATTTCGATTGCTGATTAACCGGGGCTGCTTTTTTCAGCAGCCGCACACTCAGCATCGGGATTACCAATATTGCCACTACCAGCGAAGACAGCAGCGAGAAAGCAACCGTCCACGCCTGATCTTTGAACAACTCTCCTGCAGCGCCGTGCAGATACACGATCGGCAAAAACACCACGATGGTCGTAATTGTCGACGCGGTAATCGCGCCCCCGACCTGCGACGTGCCCTGAATCGCCGCCTCTTTCAAGGACATTCCGGATTCCAGGTTGCGATAAATGTTTTCCATCACCACGATCGCATTATCAACCAGCATCCCGGCGCCCAACGCCAGTCCGCCCAGCGTCATGATATTGAGCGTCAGTCCTTTAAAATACATCAAGTTAAAAGTGGCAATAACGGAAATCGGTATCGCCAGGCTGATGATAAACGTCGTCCCGATTCGACGCAGAAAGATAAACAAAACCAGCACCGCTAACAACACACCGATCAACAATGTTTGCCGCACTTCCGCAATCGCGGTACTGATAAACTCTCCCTGATCTTGAATCACTGTCAACTCATAGCCGGGCAATGCCTTGCGTAAATTAACTAACGCTGCTTTCAGCTCATTGACTGCCTTAACCGTATTAAAACGGGTCTCTTTATAAACCGCTAATCCCATACAGCGTTGGTGATTAACGCGGACGATGTTTTCCGGGTCTTTGTTTTCAAAATGGATTCGGGCAACGTCTTTTAGATAGACGGGAACGCGTTCTGTCAACGATGCGGACTGAGTCGGGAGCAGACTTTCGGGCTGTTTATAGGCGACAATAACTTTGCCGATATCATCAAGCGATTGAAACTCCCCGATCCCTTTGATAATATATTTTGTTCCCATTTCAACAATCGATCCACCAGAGGCGTTACGGTTGTAACTTTGTATCCGGCTGGTAACAGTTGACGGCGTCAAATTATAAGCTTCCAACAGATAAGGATTGGTTTCGATCACCACCTCTTTTTCTTCCTTGCCCAGCAGTTCGACTTCAGCAATTCCCTCCAATCGCACCAATTCATTGCGCAGATAATTTTCTGCAATCCGCCGCAAATCGTCCATATCATCAATCTGGGAATGGGAAAGTCCGAGCAACATTACCGGCGCCGCATTGGGATCGTGTTGGGTAATGGTCAGTTCGTCGATGTCCGCATTTTGGCCGAAACTGGTGAGAGCTTTTTGCAGATCCAAAAACGCCTCATCCATGTCAGCGTCCCAACTGTATTCCACGGTAATCTGAGCCGAGCCGACACGGGTAACAGAAGAAACCTGAATCACTTTTTTCTGCCGAATGGCTAACGACTCTATGCTTTCAACAAACTGCTTTTCGATCTCCTCCGGAGGTCGCTCTCCGGCTTTTATCTCGACAAATATTTTGGGATTGTTTAAATCCGGGAACAGATCAACACCCAACTTTTGAAATGATATGTACCCCAGCAGAATGACTGCCAATACCATCATCAGAATGGTTACCGGATATTTTACTGAAAATTCTGTCAGTTTTCGCATAATTATTTTATTTCAATTTTGTGATGAGTTCATATCGATTGATCAGATGCCACTCATTATCGATGTTGTTGGTTAAGTTTTCAGAAAAATCAATCTACAGTGTCGTAAAGCCGAAGGGATTATCTGACAATTCTTACCTTTGATCGGTGGCGCAGTGTTTCAAAACCTTTGACCACCAGACGGTCATTTAATTTCAAGCCATTGGTGACTTCGACAAATTCGGGGTTTTCCAGTCCGGTTGAAATAACCCGTTCTTCTGCCGCGCCCTTATCCACGATAAATACGGTCTTACCGCGCCGTTTTGCCAGGATGATGTCTTTGGGAATGACGATGGCGCTGTCTTTGCTGGCAACGATAATTTCAGCTTTGGTAAACATACCGGGACGCAATCGCCAATCCGGATTGTCAATAACGATCGAAGATTTGAACGAACGAGTATCCGGATCAAGCGCTGGTGAAACCTGAGTAATTTTTCCCAGCAACGTATCATCGGGCAAACTATAATTCATCACCCGCACCGGCTGGTCGACACGGATTTCACCGAGCGATTTTGCCGGCAAATTCACATCCAAGTATAAGTTGCTGTAATTCATAATCTGCACCATTCGCAATCCGGCGTCATTTTTTGTTCGCGGCGTGTAATACGGTAAATCCACGATCACGCCATCGAACGGCGCGCTAATTTTTAATTTCTCGAGCTGGATTTTGGCGTTCTCATAATTATACTGGGCGTTCATGTAGTTTTTTTCGGCGTTTTTCAATTCACGGTAGGTCGCACCGCCTTTTTCATAAAGTGATTTCTGTTTTTCCAACTCCTGTTGAGAAACCTCCAATTCCAGCAGTCTGGATTCGATCATGATGGAGCTTTCCAACTCCGGATTGTCCAAATAAATGATCACCTGCCCTTTTTCCACAACGTCTCCCAAAGCAAATGGTTGTTTGGTTTTGGGATTCATTGCCAATCGATAAAAACCTGAGGTCTCCGATTTTAGAGTGGCTTCTAGAATTGCCTTAACCGTGCCGGTGCTAGTAAAAAATTCCTCGATCGGTTTGTATTTAATTTCCTCGACAGACACCGGCGCAGCAATCTCCACACCTGTATCCCCCTGTTGACCGCCGCAACCTGCCAACACCAGAATTCCGACCAACAATAAATATTTGATAACTCTGTTCACAATGAGCTCCTTCTGCTTATTTTTTATTCGAAATAGCCGACGCTTCCAACATATCCGTAACCACCCGTTGATTCCGCTCGAAATCGTAAAGCGATAGCACCTTCATGTTTAAAAGTTCCAATTTATAGTTAATGAGCGCGTTAATTTTACTCATCTTGGCTTGAGATAATTGATTCTGAAAAAGATTCAAATCCATACTGGTGATGTCGCCGTTCTCATAACGTTCCAGATTGATATCGTAGGTTAACTGGGCGTTGCGAACGTTCTGTTCAGCGATCTCAATTTGATTGACCAGGTTTTTCAGATTGCGATAAGCCTGGCGTACTTCGATAAGGATTTCATTTTTTTGATCTTCAAACGAAAGCTCCCGGCTTTGAACTGAGACCTTATAGGCTTCAATAGTGGATTTTCGATAGCCCCAGTCAATGAACGGGATTTGAAACTGAATTGATACCGCCTGAGATTTTTCCGCGTTATCAAATACATTTTTCAGGTCCGGATCGGTGCCGATGATACCGTAGGAAAGATTAACATCGCCGCGAAACTCATTGGTGGCAGAAGCGCGCAATAAATCATACCTTGCATTTTCGATATCAATCTCGCGCTGCCGTAATTCCATCCGGTATTTTAACGCCGTATCCAACGCCTTTTCAATTTCGATCTCGACCGGAGTGTGCGTTATGTCAGCGGTTACGGTAATATCCTCAAATATCGATAACCCGATTAGTTTTTTAAAACCATCCAGAGCATTGTCCAGATCGGTCTCTGCATTTTGTACTTTGGATTTGCTGGAAGTCAGATCAAGCTCTGCCTGATACAACTCCTCTTTCGCAGCCAGACCCGCCTCCACTTTGTTTTTAATAATGTTGTAGCTTTGCTGCCGATTTTGGTACTCGTCAATTGAAACGCTCATACTGGATTTTTTTTGATAGACCGAATAAAAATTTTGCGTGACCAGATATTCCAAATAGAGCCGCTGAATTGCATAATTTAACGCTGAATTTTCCAGGTCCAGCTCAAGTACATTCAAGTCCAATTTTGTCCGGTTGTAGGTAAAAATCGGCTGGCGGTAGCTGACATAAAGATAATTGCGATAAGATTTATCGGTTATATCTTGAAATCCGCTGTAAGAATCCTGCCACGACAGCGCGTTAATTAGCTCCAGCGTGCCGTCAGTCCACTGAAGCGGTTGAGAAATGGTGAACGAACCCGATGATGAGGTACTTCGGGTCGAATACCAGGTTGAAAACAAATCATTGAAGCGCCTTGTTTGATCGAACCTCAGCGGAGTCAGATTCAGGCTGAACTGGGTTTTTAGCGAAGCAGTTCTCGCATTTAGCGCATGTTGACTCCGCTCCAGATTTAATTGATAGCGTCTGATCTGAGGACTATTTTTGACGGCGACCTCCAATGAACGTTCCAGCGTTATCGGTTGTTGTGCTGTAAGCGGTAAAAACAGCGCCCCGATCAGCAAGACAATCACATTGATAATTTTTGTAGTCATTTTTTCTTTCCTTAAAAAATACCCAGAGTATTCACCAGCGATTTATTCCAACAATTCAGATTAAAGTTAATGTTTTACCCATTTAACCGCGTCCGCATATACCAGCCGGCCTTTGGTTTTATCAGACAGTTCGATGCGCGCTCGCCCCGCTGACAAATAATAAGTTCCCAAAAAGGTCCAGACGTTTTCAGCTTGTTCTACATTGACAGCCACCTCATCCTGACCGTCATCATGGTAGATCGTCACATGAAATTTTTCAATATATTGTCTGCCGCGATCGCCTCTGCCACGCATCCAGGGCATGCGAATATCTGCAGTGTAAATATACACGTCATAATTGCCACTGTCCTCAATTTCTGCGGACCAGGCGACTTTTTTATCGCCGCTTCCGGCTTTTATATAGTGCGCCGAATGGACAAAGCTGCCATAAAAGTCAGAGCTGGTGGAAAGACGCCACCGGCTCGGCGGCCGCCAGAAATTGAATCCGATATACTTCTCTTCCTTTTCATTTTCGCGCTGTAACAATTTCTTTAAAAAATTTGGCTCCTGTTGCGTCAAAATCTCAAAGCCAGGGTCTTCATTATCCACAATGATTTCTCCGGGCAGAGCCAAGCGGATCGGAGTGTCCACAATACGTTCACCTTCAAAAGCAACCGCTTTTTCATTCATTTCCAAATCGTCGAAACGATAAGTGATCTCGTTGGGTAAATTTTTCGCCACCAGTGTATTGATGAGCAACATTCTCGGTTCATCATCCAATACAATGCCGATTTCTTTGATCTCACCAGGGGCAAAACTGAAAACTTGTTCAGGCATTTCATCGGGACCGCCGCCGCCAAAACCGAAACGGCGTCCGCCCATCCGGAATGAAACCGACAGCAATCCTTCCACAGTTTCCGAATTTTGCGCCTTAAACCGAACCTGAAATCTGGTGCGGTCGTCATCCAGAATTTTATACGCCTGAATATCCGCCACCAGAAATCCGGGCAATTCTCGGCTCTGATACCAATTGTCAAAAAAAGTGGTCAATTCAAAATTGGTCTGCTTCTTCAACGAGCTAACAAACAGATCTACATCTACGTCCCGGAATTGGTTTGACCTGATAAAGTCAAAAATGAATTGATCAAACTCCCGGTCAGCAATCTTGCTTTCAATCAGTTGAAACAAATGTTTTCCCTTTAATTTCAAAACATCGATCACAATATCCTTTTTGTCAGGATCGCTGAGCACTTCAGCCAGATTTTGCTCCATGAGTGCGATGTTTGCCTTCTCTTCGCTACTAAGTCCGCTGAAAAATCTCCTGAATCCGCCAACCGAACTTTCGGTTCGCTGGTTCAGAAATGACTCCAATGCCATGTTAAAAATAGGCCATCGATCAGATTTAAAATGATTGACAAAAGTATAATAGTTGGGGAAAATGTGGTAATCTGTTTTCAGCGTCAACATTTCTTCCGGAAAAAATCGTCCTCGAAATCCACTGTTTAAAAATCCGGAGCGAATAAAGTTTACAAAAACTTCGCTCTGACTTTCCTGATCAGTCAGGGTTTGATTGCTGCGTTCCAGACGCCGTTTCTGCCAACCGAATTGATTGTCAAAGTCAGCCCCATTCATCAAAATCGCTTTTTCCTGAACCAGCACTATTTCCGGCTGTTGGGCTTCAATAGCTGTGGTATAGATTCGCTGATAATGATAAAATTGAACCGGTACTTCGATCACCGAAAATCTCGCAAAGGGATAATTCAAACCCAACTTACTCTCATAATCCTGACGTTGCTCGCGAATCAGAGCCGGAATCGTATCTCCCAAATCGGTGAAATATTCAGCATAATAGTCATGCCGTTTCAGATTGAACAGGTTATATTGGATGCTATCCACAGTGATTGATTTTTTTTCGTAGTCCCCGATAACCAGAGAAAGCTGCGGCAATGGTTGCTGCGGAACAAATTCAAAACTGCCCGAGCCGGTCTGATGTTGTTCACCCTGGGAAATAGCAGTCAAACCAGCTCGGGTTTGAACTGACAGTTCAAATTGAATAAAATCCCGGCTTACATCCTGAGGCCAAATTGCGCCGTAAGGAACGCCCACTACCGGGTACCACATCGCTTCCGGCGTCAACAAAACATAATTGGGTCGCACAACCGCAAATCGTTTTGCAACGTTGTACATCCACAGACGGTAAAGCGATTGACGTTCGGTATCATCAACATCCAAATAACAGGCGCGTTCGTCGATTTTTCCGGAATAGATCAACTGCAGCGAATCAATTTCACCCGGCGCCAGCGGTCGCTGCGGTGAAACAATGATGATCTGCTTTTTTTGTTCAAATGAAAGGTCACTGCCTTGACGGCTAATGGTTTTAACCTTCAGGCCGGGATTAATACTGAATATGTATTGATAAATGGGCGTCGGTCTATTGTTTTGAATTTTGTAAACCGCATCGGCCTCAATTTCGGAAGCGTTATGCGTCAAATTTATCTTGCAGGACAACGGCGTTGGTTTCGCCAATTCACCGTACTGGTTGTTGAGCGTTCGCATTTCCTGGCGCAATTGGGACCCGGCTGAAAATTGTGAAAGATACACAAAGACCAAGCCGACGGCCGTTGCCAGACAAACTCCGGATATCAAAGCCGACAATCGCGTCATCAACCGGGATTGCGGGAGGCGTTTGATTAATAAAATCGTCGCAAAGATGAATCCCACCCCGAACAGAAAGTAAATTCCACGATGAATCAACAACCGGTCCATATTGCCGAAACCGATAAAATCAGAATAGGTCAACGGAATGTTGAACGCCATATAATCAAAAACATAATGCAGCTTGTCACTGAGGAAAAACAATGTCGTGGCAATGTATCCCAGCAGTACGATAAACGTCACCGCTTGATTTCGAATCAAAACCATAAACAAAAAGGACAAGCCAAAAATAAATACTAAAGTTGGGATGCTGATAAAGATCGGATAATAGAGATAGGGCATAATGGTAAAAGAAGCCTGGCTAAAAAAGATCTGAAAAACTGCCGACAACAACAGCACCAGCAGATTGAGCGCCAGAAAAACCAACAGGATACCGATGGTTTTTCCCAGCACATAATCGCCGTTGGTCATTGAGCGCATGTAAATAACTTCGGTCGTGTCCAGTTTTTTATCGCGTTTAAGAAAATCGGACGCCAGAAACACACCGATGATAGCCTGCACCACATTTAATAGCAGGATGTTCATATATGGTAGCGACGAGTTGATGCCATTCATGAACCAGGGCGATCTGCCGACTGAGGTGTGAATCCCCACATTTACCAGAGTCAGGATGATTATCGCCAAAATTGAAAAAATTCTGAAAAACCAGCTTCTCAGCAAAGTTTTCATCTCGTAACGAGCCACGGTAAAAATTTTATAAAAAGACAACATAACTCCAACCTTTCTAATTAATTAGAAATATCTTTTAGTAACCGATCACAGGGTATTTAATTTTGATTGTTTTTGAAAACCGCTAAAGCGGTTCTAATGCGTTATTTTCTCTTATGAGCACCATGATAAATCATGGTGTTTGTTCAAATCTGAAATTGAATCAACACCACAATTTATTGTGGTGATCTATAAAAGTAGTACAAGTTTTAAACTGCTTCAGCAGTTTTTATTTTCGATTGATAGCCTGTGAACGGCTACATCTTTTAACAACATCGATATTAACGTTGATCGCTACTATCTTTGACACAATGCCTGTCAGCGCTAAAGTTCTAATCATCTTGACCGTTCCAGGATTGACCCAGCTCATATTCCACAAAATAAACGTATGCATGCTCCAGATTGGGATCAATTTGTTTCCCCGGGAAATCTTTCAGTTGATCTGCTACAACCTGAACGTTCCAGCCCTTTTCTGAGGGGATGGTGGCAATCACCGGATATTTTTGTTTAATAATTTCCAATTCGCTGTCGATGGCATCGATCTGCCATACATGGCCTTTCGATTTTTCAATCAACTTGTCCGGGGATTGATTGAACACGACTTCGCCGTTGTTTAACAGCGCCATATTGTTGCAGGTGCTGGAAATATCTCCGACGATGTGCGTCGAGAGAATAATGATAATATCGCGTTGGCTCATCTCAGCCAGCAAATTTCTAAACCGGATCCGTTCCTCGGGATCGAGCCCGGTCGTCGGCTCATCCACGACAACGATTTTGGGATCACCGATTAAAGCCTGGGCGATTCCCAGTCGTCGTTTCATTCCGCCGGAGAGCTTGTTTGCATTGCGATCCCGCGCCTCATACAAGCCAACACTTTCCAGCATTTTGTCAACCTCTTGTTTCCGTTTGTGGCTGTCCGTGATACCGGCGAGACTTGCCACATAATCGAGAAACTCCCAGGTTTTGAGCTTCTGAAAAAATTTGAAATCCTGTGGCAAATAACCCAACATGGCGCGAATCTGCCGGCGGTCCCGTTGCAGGTCGAGATTGTCGACCTTGACACTCCCTGTCGATGGTTTCATTAATGTCACCAAAATGCGCATCAGTGTGGTTTTTCCCGCGCCATTGGGACCGAGCAACCCGAACATCCCGCTCTCGATCTCCAAATTCACATCCGTGAGCGCCAGATTTCCGTTTTTATATTGTTTACTCAAATCTTCAATAACTATCTTCATAATGTAGTCCTCTTTAAAAAATAATTCGACAGGTATGGTTGAACCAGCGTTTCATGTTCCGGGCGTTCTACTATTTAAACCAATCGCCGGTAAAAAACTTGTGGGTTTTTTTAAAATCAAAAGGATTTGATTTCTCTCGTTAACATGAATAAAAATTATTCAATTAAACGTGAACCAAACATAAAAGTTGCATCAGTCCTCAAGCGCCAAGGCAATCGTATTGCAATTTTAAATTGTTTCAACTTGACTTTTTTGATATTTGTTGCTATATTAAAAAAATTTGTAATAGTTCACCTGTCATTCCGGCTGGAGCGAAGCGGAATGCCGGAATCTCAATAATAGAACTTTTAAATATT
>OMKS01003369.1_pt1 | contig 12772 bp, 5 predicted proteins | sample 1674721 | NCBI WGS metagenome assembly OMKS01 (sample SAMN06264996, study PRJEB25208) | sediment metagenome | isolation source: hot spring sediment | place: USA: California | collected 2014-09-02 | reverse complement strand
TTAGTTTTGCATCTGCTCAGATTAAGGTCGAGTATCCCGATTTTCTTGATATTCAGCTAAAATCCTTCCAGGATTTTTTTCAGTTGGAAACCAATCCGGAAAACAGGATCAACGAAGGCCTTTTTAAAGTTTTTAGCGAAAACTTTCCCATAACAGATGCCCGCAACAATTTTGTCCTCGAATTTCTGGACTACTTTATTGACCCACCCCGCTATTCCATCGAAGAATGTATCGAAAGAGGCCTCACTTACAGTGTCCCGCTAAAGGCCAAACTAAAATTGTATTGTACCGATCCTGAACACGAGGACTTCGAAACCATTATACAAGATGTTTATCTTGGTATGATCCCTTACATGACTCCAAAGGGTACATTTATTGTCAATGGGGCCGAACGCGTTGTTGTTTCTCAGCTACACCGTTCGCCAGGTGTGTTTTTCGGAACCTCATTTCATGCCAATGGCCAGCAGTTGTATTCAGCCCGCATCATCCCGTTCAGAGGATCGTGGATGGAGTTTACAACCGATATCAACAATGTGATGTATGCCTACATTGACCGCAAAAAGAAATTGCCGGTAACAACCTTGCTGCGTGCCATCGGTTACGAAAGCGACAAAGACATTCTCGAAATTTTTGGCCTGGCCGAAGAAATCAAAGTAAACAAAACAGCCATAAAAAAAGTGGTGGGAAGCAGGCTGGCAGCCAGGGTCCTCAAAACCTGGATTGAGGATTTTGTTGATGAAGATACCGGCGAAGTTGTATCAATCGAAAGAACCGAGGTGATCATTGACCGGGAAACCGTTCTTGAAAATAGTCATATTGATATGATTGTTGAGTCAGGAAGCAAATCCATCCTTATCCATAAGGAAGGAGCCAATGTTCAGGATTACTCAACCATCTTCAACACCCTGCAAAAAGATACAGCCAACTCTGAAAAAGAAGCTGTTGAGTTTATTTATCGCTTGTTGCGGAATGCCGAACCTCCTGACGAAGAAACAGCCCGTGGCATCATCGAAAAGCTTTTCTTTTCTGATAAGCGCTACGACCTGGGCGAAGTAGGACGTTACAGGATCAACAAAAAACTCGATCTCAACATTTCGATTGATACCCGCGTACTTACCAAAGAAGACATTATCTCAATCATTCGCTACCTGATCGGCCTGATCAATGCCCGCACCGAAGTAGATGATATTGACCACCTCAGCAACCGCCGTGTCAGAACTGTGGGCGAACAGCTCTACAACCAGTTTGGCGTAGGCCTGGCGCGCATGGCACGCACCATCAGGGAAAGGATGAATGTACGCGACAACGAAGTGTTCACTCCAACCGACCTGATCAATGCCAAGACCTTATCGGCAGTAATTAATTCGTTTTTTGGAACCAACCAGCTTTCGCAGTTCATGGATCAAACCAATCCATTGGCTGAGCTTACCCATAAACGCAGGATCTCTGCGCTGGGGCCCGGCGGTTTGTCGCGTGAGCGAGCAGGCTTCGAAGTGCGCGATGTGCACTATACCCATTATGGCCGCCTTTGCACCATCGAAACCCCTGAAGGACCAAACATCGGGCTGATATCTTCCTTATGCGTGTTTGCCAAAATTAACCGTATGGGATTCATTGAAACTCCCTACCAACACGTTAATGAAGGTCGTGTAATGCTTGGCGAAGATCCGATTTACCTGAGCGCTGAAGAAGAAGAAAATAAAATTATTGCTCAGGCCAGCACACCCATTGCCGACGACGGACGCATTGCTGACGAAAATGTAAAGGTTCGCTACCTGGCCGATTATCCGATTGTGGACCGCGAAAAAGTGCACCTTATTGATGTTGCACCCAATCAGATTGCCTCCATTGCTGCTTCTTTGATCCCATTCCTCGAACACGACGATGCCAACCGTGCATTGATGGGGTCGAACATGATGCGGCAAGCAGTTCCATTGCTCAATCCCGAAGTTCCGTTGGTAGGAACCGGGATCGAAAGGGCAGTTGCCGGCGATTCACGCGTATTGATCAATGCCGAAGGAAACGGCATTGTGGAATACGTTGATGCCAACGAAATTGTGATCAGATACACCCGCGACGAAAACGAACGCCTGGTAAGCTTTGATGACGATATCAAACGTTACCGTTTGACAAAATTTGCGCGTACAAACCAAAATACCTGCATCAACCTCCGACCTATCGTTAAAAAGGGCGAAAAAGTGAAGAAAGGCCAGGTGCTGTGCGAAGGCTATGCAACCCAAAATGGTGAATTGGCTCTTGGACGCAACCTCATGGTGGCATTTATGCCTTGGAAAGGCTACAATTTCGAAGATGCGATTGTTATTTCTGACCGCATCGTCCGCGAAGACATTTTTACGTCGGTTCACATCGAGGAGTTTGTGCTTGAAGTCCGCGACACCAAACGTGGTGTTGAAGAACTTACCAGCGACATTCCAAACGTGAGTGCCGAAGCTACCAAAGACCTTGACGAAAACGGATTGATCCGGATAGGTGCTGAGGTTAAAGAAGGCGATATTCTTATCGGTAAGATCACCCCCAAGGGCGAAAGCGACCCAACCCCCGAAGAAAAGCTGCTTCGCGCCATTTTTGGCGATAAGGCCGGGGATGTGAAGGATGCTTCGCTGAAAGCCCCGCCATCCATGCGTGGAATTGTGGTTGACAAGAAACTCTTTTCAAGGGTTTTTAAAGATAAAAAAGTAAAAGCCAAGGACAAAGATATTGTTAAAAACCTTGATAACGAGTACAATAAGAATGTTAATGAGCTCAAAACCAAGCTCGTGGACAAACTTACCGTGATGCTCAACGGCAAAACCTCCCAGGGAGTTTATAATAACTTCAAGGAAGTGGTGGTTCCGAAAAAAACCAAATTTACCCACAAAATCCTGATGGGGCTTGATTATAACAACATCAATCCCAATCGCTGGACAAGCGACAAGGATCGCAACACCATGATCAAAAAAATGATCAACAACTATGTGATCCATTACAAAGAGATATTGGGTGTTTACAACCGCAAAAAGTTCGTGGCTACTGTTGGCGACGAACTGCCTACCGGCATCGTACAAATGGCCAAGGTATATGTTGCTAAAAAGCGCAAACTGACGGTTGGAGACAAAATGGCCGGACGCCACGGTAACAAAGGTATTGTTGCCAAAATAGTTCGTGAAGAAGACATGCCTTTCCTCGAAGACGGCACACCTGTTGACATTGTGCTGAACCCACTGGGCGTTCCTTCGCGTATGAACCTCGGGCAGATTTATGAAACCATTCTGGGATGGGCAGCAGCCAAGCTTGGATTGAAGTTTGCATCTCCAATTTTCGACGGTGGAAAAATTGACCAGATCAACCAGTATCTGCGCGATGCCGACTTACCTGAAAACGGACAGGTTTACCTGTACGACGGTGGCACCGGCGAGCGCTTCGACCAGCCGGCAACCGTGGGTTACATCTACATGATGAAACTCCACCACATGGTTGACGATAAAATGCACGCCCGCTCCATTGGTCCTTACTCGCTGATCACGCAGCAACCGCTGGGCGGAAAAGCCCAGTTCGGCGGACAGCGTTTCGGCGAAATGGAAGTTTGGGCGCTCGAAGCTTTTGGCGCTGCCAATATTTTGCAGGAAGTACTAACCATAAAATCCGACGATGTGGTTGGAAGAGCCAAAGCATACGAAGCCATCGTGAAAGGCCAGAATATGCCGATTCCCGGAATTCCCGAATCCTTCAATGTTCTGATCCACGAACTCAGAGGCCTTTGCCTCGACGTAACTTTTGACTAAACCCTGTAAAGGTTATAGTTATTTTGGTTCGTAATTCAATAATTAATTTTTTTTGATCATAATCAAATGGCATTTAGAAAAGATATTACCGCAAGCAGTGTTTTCTCAAATATTACCATCAGCCTGACTTCGCCTGAGCACATTCTCGAGCGCTCAAGCGGAGAAGTGCTGAAACCTGAAACCATCAATTACAGGACTTATAAACCTGAACGCGACGGATTGTTTTGCGAACGCATTTTTGGGCCTGTGAAAGACTGGGAATGTCATTGCGGAAAATACAAACGCATCAGGTATAAAGGCATCGTATGCGACCGCTGTGGTGTGGAAGTAACCGAGAAAAAAGTGCGCCGCGAACGCATGGGGCACATTCAACTAGTTGTGCCAGTGGCTCATATTTGGTTTTTCAGGTCGCTCCCGAACAAAATCGGTGCGCTGCTTGGGCTTCAAACCAAAAAGATTGAATCCATCATCTACTACGAAAAGTATGTGGTGATCAATCCGGGAATAAAACGCCATGACAATGTTCAATATCTCGATTTCCTTTCGGAAGAAGAATATTTTGAAATGCTGGAAACCCTCCCGAAAGAAAATCAATATCTGGATGATTCCGATCCCGAAAAGTTCATTGCCAAAATGGGCGCCGAAGCATTGCACGACCTGCTTGCCAGGCTTGACCTCGACAAGGAATCATTTGAGCTGCGCGACCGTGCCAACAAGGAAACTTCTCAGCAGCGCAAGCAGGATATTTTGAAGCGTCTTCAGATTTTTGAGGCTTTCCGCGATGGATTGCGCCGGATTGAAAACCGGCCCGAATGGATGATTGTTAAAGTTGTACCGGTAATTCCTCCTGAATTAAGGCCGCTGGTACCGCTTGATGGTGGGCGCTTTGCTACCTCAGACCTCAATGATCTTTATCGCCGCGTCATTATTCGAAACAATCGCCTTAAGCGATTGATTGAGATCAAAGCGCCCGATGTAATCATGCGCAACGAAAAACGCATGTTGCAGGAAGCGGTTGACTCGCTGTTTGACAATTCAAGGAAGGCCAGTTCGGTGAAAACGGAATCGAATCGTGCACTCAAATCGCTGAGCGATAGCTTAAAAGGAAAGCAGGGGCGTTTTCGTCAGAACCTGCTAGGAAAACGTGTTGACTATTCAGGCCGTTCGGTAATTGTTGTAGGACCCGAGCTAAAACTTTTCGAGTGTGGGCTACCCAAAGAAATGGCCTCAGAACTTTACAAACCTTTCATTATCCGAAAGCTGCTCGAAAGAGGCATCGTAAAAACCGTTAAATCGGCCAAGAAAATTGTTGATCGAAAGGACCCGGTTGTATGGGATATTCTCGAAAGCATACTAAAGGGCCATCCTGTTCTTTTGAACCGTGCTCCAACACTGCACAGGCTCGGTATCCAGGCATTTCAGCCCAAACTGATCGAGGGTAAGGCCATTCAGTTGCACCCGCTGGTTTGTACTGCTTTCAACGCCGACTTCGACGGCGACCAGATGGCTGTGCATGTTCCTCTCGGCAATGCAGCCATCCTTGAAGCCCAAATACTCATGCTGGCATCGCATAATATTTTGAACCCGGCAAACGGCGCTCCCATTACGGTTCCATCGCAGGATATGGTTTTGGGTCTTTATTATTTAACAAAAGGCCGACGCAGTACACCCGATTTCCCCGTAAAGGGTGAAGGAATGACTTTCTATTCACCCGAAGAGGTGATCATTGCCTACAACGAGCGTGTTTTGGATCTGCATACCTACATCAAGGTAAGGGTAGAGGTTCCGGAAAATGGTGCTTACGTAAAAAAGATCATCGAAACTACCGTTGGCCGTATCCTGTTTAACCAGGTGGTTCCCAAAGAATATGGTTATATTAACCAACTGTTGACCAAGAAAGCCCTGAGAGACATCATTGGCGATATTTTGAAAAAAACAAATACTGCCAAAGCTGCCCAGTTTCTTGACGACATCAAAAATATTGGCTTCAATATGGCCTTCAAGGGCGGCCTGTCGTTTAATCTCGGCGATGTGATTGTACCTGAAGTAAAACAACAACTCATTGACGAAGCCAACCAGGAAGTGGAAGAAGTACTGATGAACTATAACATGGGGTTCATCACAAACAATGAGCGTTATAACCAGATCATTGATATTTGGACACATACCAACTCGCACCTCACCACCACCCTGATGGACAAAATCATCAGGGATAAGGGCGGTTTTAACCCGGTTTACATGATGCTTGATTCGGGCGCCCGTGGTTCGAAAGAGCAGATCCGCCAGCTTTCCGGAATGCGCGGTTTGATGGCTAAGCCCCAAAAATCAAGTGCCACCGGTGGTGAGATTATTGAAAACCCGATTTTGTCGAACTTCAAGGAAGGCCTTTCGGTTCTTGAGTATTTTATCTCTACGCACGGTGCACGTAAAGGTTTGGCTGATACAGCACTCAAAACCGCCGATGCCGGCTACCTAACCCGCCGCCTGGTTGATGTTGCACAGGACGTTATTATTTCGGAAGAAGATTGCGGCACGCTGCGTGGGCTGATGATTTCGGCGCTGAAAAAGAACGAGGAGGTTGTTGAAACCCTATACGACCGTATTCTTGGCCGCGTAACCCTGCATGATGTGCACCACCCGCAAACCGGTGAATTAATTATTGCTGCCGGTGAAGAACTCACAGAAAGTGTTTCCCGTATCATCGAAGAATCACCGGTTGAGTCAGTTGAAATCCGTTCGGTATTAACTTGCGAATCGAAGCGCGGTGTTTGTGCCAAATGCTACGGACGTAACCTTGCGACAGGCTCTATGGTTCAGAGAGGAGAAGCTGTGGGAGTAATTGCAGCGCAATCCATCGGAGAGCCCGGAACCCAGCTTACATTGCGAACTTTCCACGTTGGTGGTATTGCATCCGGCGCGGCAGTTGCCTCAAAAGTGCAGGCTAAATTTGACGGTATCATTGAAATTGATGAGTTGCGCTTTATCGAATATACGGCTGCCGATGGTTCTAATTATGATGTAGTTATCGGACGCTCAGCCGAAATGCGTATCATTGATAAGAATACCGGCATTGCGCTTACTTCCTCTCACATTCCTTATGGCTCAAAGCTGTATTTCAAGAGTGGATCAGAAGTAAAAAACGGAGAATTGATAGCCGAATGGGATCCTTACAATGCCGTGATTTTATCGGATATTTCGGGTAAGATTGCTTATGAGAATATTCTTGAAGGGATTACCTTCAAGGTGGAATCAGATGAGCAAACAGGCTACCATGATAAAGTGATAATTGAAACCCGCCAAAAGGCAAAGAACCCGTCTATCAAGATCATGTCCGATGATAATGTTGTTTTGAAATCATACGACATACCCGTTGGATCGCATATCCTTGTTGAAGAAGGGCATCAGATCAAAGCTGGTGAGATCCTGGTTAAAATCCCCAGGGCCATCGGAAAGATGGGCGATATCACCGGAGGCCTTCCCCGTGTTACTGAATTGTTCGAGGCACGCAATCCTTCCGATCCGGCAACGGTTTCGGAAATTGATGGTGTGGTATCGTTTGGAAAAAAACTCAAACGCGGCAACCGTGAAGTGATCATCACTTCCAAAACCGGTGAAGAAAAGAGTTACCTTATTCCAACCACCAAACAGATTCTGGCTCAGGAAAATGACTATGTAAAAGCCGGAACCCCACTTTCTAACGGCGCTGTGACACCTGCCGACATCCTCGCTATTAAGGGGCCGATGAAGGTGCAGGAATATATCGTGAACGAGGTTCAGGAAGTTTACCGCCTGCAGGGTGTGAAAATCAACGATAAGCACTTCGAAGTAATCGTTCGCCAGATGATGCGTAAGGTAGAAGTTGAAGATCCGGGCGACACCAAGTTCCTTGAGGGTGAATTGATCAATAAAATTAATTTCCACGAGGAGAACGACTGGATTTTTGGCAAGAAAGTGATCGTTGATGCAGGCGATTCAGTGAATTTTAAAGCTGGTCAGATTTTGAGCGCCCGTAAACTGCGCGATGAAAACTCGATGCTTAAGCGCCGCGATAAAAAACTGGTTGAAGCCCGCGATGCACAGCCTGCCACCGGACGCCAGATACTGCAAGGCATTACCCGCGCATCGCTGCAAACCAAGAGCTGGATTTCGGCAGCATCCTTCCAGGAAACTACCAAAGTGCTTACCTCGGCTGCTGTTAATGCTAAGCGCGACGAACTCATTGGCCTCAAAGAAAATGTAATCGTAGGCCATTTGATACCAGCCGGAACCGGACTGCGTGAGTATGACCAGATCATCGTGGGGTCAAAAGAAGAATATGAACAACTGCTGGCTTCAAAAGAAGAGTAATTTTTAAACTAACTTTTGCAGCTATTCAATTAAAATAATGAATTATGAACCAGGAACAAAAATCTAAACAAATAAATATTGAGCTGACCGATGAAATAGCTCAGGGAATCTATTCAAATCTTGCCATCATCACACATTCGCACTCCGAATTTGTTGTTGATTTTGTGACCATGATGCCCGGAATTCCCAAAGCCAAGGTTAAATCAAGGATAATCCTCACCCCTCAGCATGCCAAGCGTTTACTCCGGGCTTTGAAAGATAATGTTTCAAAGTTTGAGAACATGCATGGCGCCATCAAAGAATCAGAAACAGAAAATATGCCTTTCAGCCTGGGCGGGCCTACGGCGCAGGCTTAGTATTGTTTTGCCCGACTGAGGGAGTTTACTGTTTCATTATTTGCGTTGAGGTTGAATAGTTTGACTAACTGCCGGCAAGTATAATTGCTAATTTTTCAACAACATCCAGCACATCAATAACACCATCAGCATTTACATCAGCATTTTCGAAGCAGGAAGGCTGCGGATTATGACCAAGGGAATAATTGATTGTAGTGCTTACATCAAGCATATTCACGTTTCCGTCGCAGTTTGAGTCGCCGGATAAAAAAACTAGAGATTGCCACTGCAGATAGGGGTATCCGTCATTGATGAAGCCTTCCGGCCCAATTGCCCATACCTGATCAAAATCTCAACCTGCGTTTGTGTAGGTGGATTGGGTTTTCATTTCTATGGTTGTTTTACCTATTGCACCCGGATCTGATCCAGCTCAGCCTGAAGTTTCAAAGTCATAAAAATTTGCAGAAAAGGTTCCGCCTGAATTCCAACCCAAAAAACCATTCACATCAGAACCAGGTGCGGTAACCAAACCGGTTGAATAGCTGTTCCTGATTAATTTTTGAGCTGGTCCAAGAGAAACATCGCTTGATAAACCTCCTACTCTTGCATTAGATCCTGTAACAGAACCTCTTGCATAACAATTTTGTATTTCGACTTAATGCCACATTCCACCGGTAAGCCCATCATAAGAATTATGTGCAAGGCTGTTTACATCTACTGTGCTAGAACATTCGATAACATAACTGCCAATAGTTCCTGATGAAGAAGTCATAGCTCCGATTAAGCCACCAATTGTGTTCCAGCCATCGTAGCTGCCCCTATTAATGATACCAGTGCTGTAACATCTGTAAAGGGTTGCATCATCAAGTCGCCCTATGAGAGCAACACAATATCTTTACTCAAGCAACATATCTGCATTTAAAACTTTAACATATTCAATAGTAGCTCCATTTGAAACAGATCCCGCGAGACATCCGACCTGATATTTACCAGCAACCTGAGTGTTCTTAATTGTTAAATGCTTGACTGTGCTGTTGCTAATGTCACCAAATAATCCAATCAGAGACTTATCGGGTTTATTGATGTATAAGTTTTGTATTTTCAGACCACTACCGTTGTATGAGCCGGTAAATGGATCATCAGAACCACCGATTGGCTCCCATCCTTCACCGGTATTCCAGGGATCCATACCCAGATCAATGTCGACTATTTGTAAATAATGGGCATCGTGAAAAAGCCTGACGACATCAAGTAGGCCTGCTGTAGCAATCAGATAGGGATCTTCCGGTGTACCTGAACCTCCCTGAAATCTCATTATTAAGTCTTTCACTGTATTTGAAGGAGCCGATTCATTGTTATTCTCATAAACAGCGGTAACCTGATAACTATACATTTAAAAGCCAATGAGATCGTCATCAGTAAAGGTTGTTTCTGTAACAAGTGCCCCGGCATTCATCTTAATATCATTACGATAAATATTATATCCCAATGGATTACCAATTGAAGGCTCCTGCCAGCTAAGGGTTATAATGCTGTCGCCGGCAATTCCTTCAAGATACGCCGGAGGTACAAATTGCGGAGGATAGTTATGTGATCCGGTCTGTTGCTGCCAACTGAGCCAGTATAGGACAGAGTGGTTTATTACCCAGATGTTGTTAAAGTCCCAATTCTGAAAACCGCTTTACAAAATCATCTGGGCAGTAGTAAGTGCCTGGCCACCTGAGGAAGTAATCTGCGCTGTGGTTTCAATGTTCCAGAAACTGTTTTCGGTTACCGGGTTTTCCTCAGAACCGATCAGCCCGCCTGCATTAATACTACCTGATACCAATCCTGATGAATAACATGAGTTAATGTTGCCACTGCTAAATCCGGCCAAACCACCAACATTATAATTACCGGTAATTCCTACTGAAGCATATTGGTTGGAAACTGTTGCATTTTCAATCATTCCGTAAACACCTCCTGAAAAAGAGTTCCCCAGTATCATTCCTTCAGCATAACACTGTTTGATTGAGCCATTGATCAGCTTTCCAGCGATAACTCCTGCATAATCTCTGCCTTCAATCAGGGCATTGATTATTCCGGTGTTTGTGAACTCAGCATCATCAGCATAACCGAAAAGTCCCACATAATCAGATTGCGGCCTGTTTATCATCAGATTGTCTATCAAAAAGGCATCTCCATCATAAGAACCTGAAAAATGTTCTTGTGCATTTCCGATAGGTTCCCAGCCTTCATCAACATTCCATGGCGCCAGATCAAGATTAATGTCAGCAATTTGTTTGAAGCTTGCTCCAGGATAAAATCTCACATTATAAAGCTGCCCGGCATTTTCTACCAGATATGGATCGTCGTTGGTTCCGCTACCACCTGCAAAACCGGAATTTGGGGTAACTTGAACCACATTTGAACGGACCGATTCAAGGGTATCGTAAACCGACTTAACAAAATATGAGTATGTAGTGCAATTAATTACAATGCTGTCCTGATAATTGGTTTCAATAAGGGGTTCCGTGTTCATCAGAACATTTTCGCGGTAAAGATTATATCCTGACAAAACAAATGTATCCGAATCGGGCGCCTCCCACTGAAGTAAAATCATTTCATTGCCAGGCATGGCTGTAAGATTTTTTGGAGGATTGCCCACGCCAAGATACTGCAGCGCTTCATAAGCATTCAGGCGTCCTGTGCCTAATTGCCCTGTGTAATTGGGATTTTGTGCATAATGATCATCGGTAGTTAGCCGAATGATGTCAGCCAAAGTCTCAGCATCCATAGTTCCGTAAGCCGCTGAAATGAGCAATGCGGCAACACCAGAGCAATGAGGAGAAGCCATGGATGTTCCCTGATAAAAACCGTATGCATTTGAATTTAAGGTGCTTAAAACTCCCCGTTGGGGCAATTGATGGGTTTCTCCTCCTGGTGCAGAGATATCAACCCGCGAATCGAATGATGAATAATATGATTTTTGATCATCATGATTGGTTGCAGCAACCGAAAAAGCTCCTGGATAACAGGCCGGATACTGTTGTCAGGGCATATTCCTGTTACCAGCAGAAAAAATAGTGATTCCTCCGTTCATTGCATTGCCGCCCCCATTTGCATTAAAATAGTCAATGGCATCAAGTACAGCCCGCTCATAAACGCCGAGTGATGTATAACCCCAACTGTTTTGAGAAATTGCAGCACCATTAACAGCAGCATATACCGGGGCAAGATGAAAACCGCCATTACCCGCATATGAAAAAACCTGGCACGACATAAGCCTGACACCATCATTTGACCCCGTGCCACCGGCAACACCGGTTCCATTGTTGTTCACGGAAGCAACGGTTCCTGCAACATGTGTCCCATGTTGGTGTGGGGTAATATTGGGAGTGTTGTTGGTAAAATTAAATCCAATCTAATCCCACATGTTTCCGGCAAGGTCAAGATGGTTAAAATCAATACCTCCATCAGCAACAGCAACGATTAAATCGGGTCTGCCTTTCTCCATCTCCCAGGCTTCATTTAGCCTGATATCCGCACCGGGCATACCTCCAGTCTGGCCGGTATTATAATAATGCCACAGCTCATTGAATTGGGGGTCATTTGGCTTCCATCCGGTATTATCTGCCTGAGTAGCTGAAGGAAGCCTGTGAAAATCATCAGCTTCGTGGCTTCCGATAAGCTCTTTTTAATAAACAGGTTCAGCAAATTCAATCTCTTCAAGTCCGCGAAACTGCAGTACTGCATCAATGATGTCAGTTGTGGAATGTAATGTAAGTTCAAACCACAGGTGAAAACCCCAGGCTTTATGCCTTTCCCTGTAAAGGTGTGCCTCATAATTTGTATGATAAAGCGAGGAAAAGAAAGGATTGTATTCATCCACCATGAACAACTCGTTCAAAACATCAAGATTGCTAATCCCGGTGCTGACAAATCCACGGTCATGAGCCTTGAGTTGTACATCGGGCAAAATGTAGTGTAAGTCCTCCCTAATCTTTATCAGCATTTTACCTGCTTCAAAAGCATCTAAAGGAATAGGATATAAAGCAATCGGTGGCCTTTCGTGCTGCTTGATTGAATGATAGTCCTGACTGTTTAATGTTTGTGCGCAAACAATGAAAAGGAGCGTGATTAAAGGTAATAAATGCTTCAAGATGGTGTTTTTTTTAGTGAATTAATTTTGATACAATTAAATACTTTCTCAACACACAAAATTATAAATAATTATTTTCCCCGGCTGCTTCTCTTAGTATGTAATTTGTTTTTTATAAAATTCTGAACCATTTGATTGATGTCAGTTGATATATTAAGAAAATACAC
>OMKS01003368.1_pt1 | contig 12775 bp, 15 predicted proteins | sample 1674721 | NCBI WGS metagenome assembly OMKS01 (sample SAMN06264996, study PRJEB25208) | sediment metagenome | isolation source: hot spring sediment | place: USA: California | collected 2014-09-02 | reverse complement strand
TTACTTCCCTACTTGCTGCTGGTGCGGGCGCTGCGGCTGGCGGATCAGCGAAGTCAAATGGTGAATAGCGAATAGCGAATGGCGAATGGTGAATGGCGAATGGCGAATGGCGAATGGCGAATGGCGAATGGCGAATGGCGAATGGTGAATGGCGAATAGCGAATAGCGAACGATAGATTGTGAATCAGTGAAGTGATAGAAGATTGCCCACGGGTTGGGTTTGATCGGCTGAGTAGACGACGGCGGCACCCTCCAGTTGCGGCTGGTAGACGGCGATCCAGGGGGCGGTGCGGTAGGTCAGCGCCAGGCTGGTGGTGAGCCAGTGGGGCAACTGGCCGCTGAGCACAACCCCCGTCCCCGTCCGAATGGGGGGTGTGACCAAACTGTCGATTTGACTATAATCCACGTAGGCGGTCGGCAGCAAACCCTTCAGGTGGGTGTAGGGATGCCGTCTCTCTCTTTCGAGCCGTTCGTGGATCTGGAATTGGAGAGGAGCACTCGGTTCCGGCGCCGCCAGACGCAATGAGCGTGCTTCTACCCACCCCAGGCGCGGGTCGAACTGGACGAAGGTAGACGGAGCAGCGAGCAGCGCCAGCGCGGCGTAGAGCCAGTTGGGACCACGTCCATAGGCGCCCAGGGAGATAGCCTGCGGCAGGTAATCGAGCACCTGGGGCAGATGACGAGGCTCCCAGACGGCGCGTTCCTTTCGGTGCGGGATGTGCAAAGTGCGCGCCAGGCGGTCCAGGTCGATGCTCGTCTCGACCGGGGTGGCGTCCAGATGAACCTGACGCAATTTCTCGGCATCGTAGGCGAATATGCCGGTCAGCCGCTCGACCAGGGCTTCGAAGAGCGTACTTTCCAGACGAACGCCCCGTTCCAGCCCAGCGATCGTGCCCCGCAGCACGGGCCGTCGATCCGCAAGCACGCTCTCGCCTTCGAGCTCGGAGCGAAGATCGGCCAGCAAGATCAGCCCGTGGCTGGTGACGCGGTCGAGCCAGGCGTGGTGGGAATCCTCATCTTTGGTAAGCAGGATGGCGTGGGTGCAATGACCGAAGATGGCCTCCTGCCAGGGTTGTGGGCGTCCGCCCACGTCCACGATCAGGGGCAGGTGACGCCGCTCCAGATCCCGACAGACGTGCTCGACGAAGGAAGGCGTCCATTGGCGCGGCACGACCAGGGTACGCACCTGTTCCTGGTCGGCCAAATGGCTCCAATCGCCCTCGCCATCAGGACAGGCACGCAGGACGTAATGCGCCACGCCCCGCTCGCGCAGGGCCTGGGTCAGGTTGGCGGTAAGCACCGATTTGCCGCTATCGGGCGGCCCGCCGATGATGACGGCTGGGAATTGTTCCATAGGTCAACTCCTGGGTGTAGAATAGAGAATGGAGAATGGAGAAAGTGAATGGAGACAAATAGCAGCACGTTGGTGGCGACGATGGCCGGCGGACCGCAGATCGTGACCTTCGCCCTGGATTATCTGCTGGACGAGGGCGAGGTGATCGACGAGGTGGTGGTGGTCCATCTTTCGCCGCAGCACGATCCTCTCACCGGCGAGGCGCTGGTCAAGCTGAACGCCGAGTTCGAAGATGGGACCTACGCCGGTCACTCCTGCCGTCTGCGGTTCTTCCCGATTCGCAGCGGCGGACGAAAGTTGGAAGACATTCGCGACGAAGCGGAGGCAAGCGTAGCCTGGAACGCGATGTACGAGTTGATCGCCGAGCTGAAGTCGCAAGGGCGTCATCTGCACGTCTCCATCGCCGGCGGGAGGCGTATGTTGGCCCTGCTGGCGATGAGCGCGGCGATGCTGCACTTCGACCACAGCGATCGGCTGTGGCATATGTACACCCCGGCCGAGTTTATCGAGCGCTCGCGCGACGGGGCGATCATGCACGCCGGGCCGGAGGATGGCGTGCGCTTGATCCGCGTGCCGCTGATGCCCTGGGGGGCGTACTTCCCCACGCTGCGCACGCTGGCCCAGGGCTCGCCGCTGGAGGCGGTCTCCGCGCAGACGCATTGGCTGGACAGGGCGGAGCGGGCACGCTGTGAGCAGGTGATGGAACAACTGACCTCGCGCCAGCTGGACGTGCTGCGGGCCTTCGCCGCCGGGCAAAGGCCGCAGGAGGTGGCGGAGACGCTCTGTGTGACGGTGCGGACGGTGCATGCACATAAGACGGTCATCCTGGCCGAGTGCCGCAACGCCTGGGAGTTGCCGGAGGACGCGCGGCTGGATTATTATTTCTTGCGCGAGAAGTTTGGGCGAATGATGAATAGTGAATGGCGAATGGCGAATGATGAATGGCGAATGGCGAATGGCGAATGGTGAATGGCGAATGGCGAATGGCGAATGATGAATGGCGAATTGAGCGTATGATACCATAGAAAGGGGGCGAGGGCATTGTAACAAGTTACGAGGTTTGTTGGAGGATGCTCGATTGTATATGAGGGAGGGATGTTGTATACTAGGTTGGACGGCGCCATGAGGGGACACTACAGCGAATGGGGAATGGAACGAATGGGTCGCGTATTCGATTCGTTCTTTTCTGAATTCGTTGTTGTGTGGGAGAAAGGGAGGTCAAGATGTGAGAATTGAGGGTGGTAGTGACTAATGGCTGCGCGGAGGCAACAATAGGGCTCTTTGGGATTTCGCATGGCGCTAGCCGCGCTCGGCTCGGATTGCCAAAACCGAGCCACATTTGGGGGCACGATGACGCTGCATCATTAAAGGCGGGGATTTGGCAATCCCCTTAAAGCGAAACCCTGCGAAATCCTGGAGAGCCAACAATAGCTGTGTCAATACCAAGGAGGCAGAGATGATGAGCAAACAACAATGGTTGGTCTGTTTTGACACTGATCGCATCAAGCAATATCTGTTTGTCACAAATCGACTGAAGGAGATTCGTGGTGGCAGTGCTTTGCTTGAGAACCTTGACCGTAAGCGCAAGAAGGAACTCCAAGATCGCTACGAGAAGAATTTGGTTTATTCCGCCGGTGGCGGGGCTGCTGTCCTTGTATCCACCGAACAGGAAGCCAAAGATCTGATCGCACAGATTGAACGGGAGTTCCAGGCTGAAACGATTACAGCTTCCATAACAGGCGTCTTTCTCCCAACAAACGGACCTGGCAGAGAATTCGGTGAAAGGATGGCGGAAGCCGGTCAGCGTTTGCGCCGGGTCAAAGCGGCCAAGGCTGAACTGACCACGCTACCCATAGAACCTTATCTGTGCCTATGCGATTCGTGCGGTCAACAGCTGGCAGCGACTCGTGCCAACGACAGAAGTGGCGATTGGCTTTGCTGTTCCTGTGACAAAAAGCGCAAGCCGGGCGGCGATAAGAGACAAGGGTACTTTGATGAGTTTCTAGAGTGGATTGGCTCTGTAGAATGGAATAGAACAGAAATAGCTGACGACCTCGACGGCATCGGAGTGGTCGCCCGGCCACCTAACTACGTTGGCTTTATTGCCCTGGACGGCAATCACATAGGAAGCCTGCTAGACAAACCACAGACCATAGAGCGGTATGGTCAATTCTCAACTGGTCTCTATAATCTTACCAAGGAGCAGGTGTTTACCGCCTTGCAGGACCATGGCTCCCCGCGTGATGGCATTGCCCCGTTTGAGATTGTGCTGATCGGTGGCGACGACGTGCTGCTCATTACGGCGGCCGACATTGCCATTGAGGTTGCTCTGACTATCGCCGAGGGGTTTGAGCGAAAGTCATTGAGCAAGGTAGTGGATCCAGCCGGGCTGACCGATGTTAAAAATTTGACTATGGCTGGCGGCATAGTGCTGGCCCATGCCGATTTTCCTATCCCAGCTATGCATCAACTGGCCGAGGCGTTGCAAAAGTCGGCGAAAAAGCACTGTGCAAGCGAAGGTTATGAAACCGGAGCCATAGACTTCTTAATCGTCTCTGGGAGCGATACTGACCTGGAAACAATGCGCAAAACCATACCTCATCGCCGGCCCTACACACTGGAAAAGCTCGGATGCCTCCTCTCTCACATTCGCCAGCTAAAGCGAGTGGATTTCCCGATGAGCCAGTTGCAGACGATGTATCAGGCATTGTTTGAGAGTGAGGTGAACGCGCAATTGGCGAGCATTGCCACTTTGGGGCGTCTGGGACAGCGTGAGGATAAGGAGCTATACAATCGGCTAAAGACCTTCTTTAGCGATTTTGGGGTAAAGTTTGATGGTCAACTTCCACCTTGGGATGCCGACACTAAAGAACGGGATGGTCGCAAGGTTTCTGCGCTCACAGACCTGGTGGAGTTGTATCCCTTCATTCAAGTGAAAGGGGGAGCATAATGGCGAGAGTGAAAATTGAGATTCGGCCTCTTACAATTCAGATGGACGGTCCGCTGGTACTGGGCACCGGCTTTCGACGAGGACTGATCCATCGCACCGTAGAACGGGATGCAGATGGCTTTGCCTGCATCCCCGCTTCGTCGCTCAAAGGACGTGTCCGGCGAGCCTGTGAGCAGTTGGCTAAGGATGTTGGATTGCGCGTTTGTCACGCGCCGCGTCCCAGCGGCATGTGCTCCGCACACAAACAGGCCTGCCTGGTATGCCGCGTGTTCGGCGCGCCGGGCCGAGGAAGTAATCTGCGCTGGCAGGATGCCCGGCTGCCGGAGGTTTATCGTTCTGCGTTCAAGGCCATCCGGGAGGCTCAGTTCTACGCCCGGACGCAGGTTCAACTCAGTCGTGCCTTGGGCACATCCGCGCCGGAGCGCCTTTTTACGAGCGAGTTCACTGTTGAGGATCTACACTTTGCGTCGAGCATCACCGGCTGGTTGGAGATCACTCCAATCGCTGGTGACGAATTGACGGGAGGTTACGAAATACTCCTTCTCATAGCTGGTCTTCGACTAATCAACACGATCGGAGGTGCAGCCAGCCGGGGGGCAGGCTGGATATCTCTCACGTTGCCGGAAAAAGTGAGAATAGGTGATATGGAGGTTCACTGGAAGAAAATATTGGAAAACGTCGAGTTGCTGCGCTGGTATCAAGAGGAGAAGAGCTATGACAACTGAAATGACGCTAAGCCTACGTTTATTGTCTCCTCTGGCTCTGCACCGGACACGTGCTGGCGTACAGTACGTTGAAACGCTGGATTATATCCCCGGCACGGCCCTACGCGGTGCGCTGGCCGAGGCATACCTGGCCCAACACGGGGAGCCAGATCGAGTCTTTGAGGCGTTGTTCCTGTCAGAACAAGTCCGGTACGGTGACCTGTGGCCCACGATCGAAGATGGCCCCACAACCCTGATTCCTGCCACAGCCCAGGCGTGCAAGCGGCATGGGCTGCAACACAAGAATAGTTTTCGCGACAGTCTGCTGGATGCTTTAAGTTCTCATCCTGCTGATGACAGGTGCCCCCATCCACGGTGCGGGGAACCACTTGATAAAGCTGGGGGAGGTTACTTGTGGGATATACAGACAGTTGCCCGACTCCAGCCGCGCTCGCGCCTGCGAGTGAGCACGGCCATTGAGCGTAGCACCGGAGCTATCGCCCGAGAGATGCTGTTCACACAGCATACGCTGACCGGCAATCTGAAAGACAACTCCAAAAAGGATTTGTTCTTTCAAGGCACGCTGCGGCTGACCGATCCTACGTTACGAGACGAACTGGCTCTTCTTTTGAATGCAGGAAAGCTGCTATTCCTCGGTTCCGGGCGCAGCCGGGGGTTGGGTGAGGTGGAGATAGACTCGTGGCAAGAGACTACAACTGATGATTCATTATCAGAGCGATGGCGAAGATTCAACGAGGTGGCACAGCGGGCTGGCGGCGACCCAGACAAGCGGTACTTTTCGTTGACCTTGTTGAGCCGCTTGGCGTTGCGGGACGAACTGTTGCGCCCGGTGCTGAGCCAGATTAGCCCTCGGCATTTTGGATTGTCCAATGGGGTTGAGTGGGCATGTTACCCGGATTCGAGCCGGCCGGTCCGTTTTGTGGATAGGGTGATGGTGGCAGGTTGGAATGCTGCTATGGGACTGCCTAAGACCGACACGGTAGCCTTGGCGCGAGGTTCGGTACTGCTCTTCTGGTGTGCGCCATCGCAGGAAGAGGCCGTGCTGGCACGATTGAAAGAGATCGAAGCCGAGGGCGTCGGCGAGCGACGCAATGAAGGCTTTGGGCAGATCGCTGTGTGTTATCCAATTCACAATGAGTGTTGGGAGGGAGGAAGATGAGTCAAGAGATGAGCGTACGAGCGAGAGAAATCGCGCGGCGCGTAGCGCGGGCGCACGCTATCGCAGAGAAAAGTGATTCCTACGTTTCTCGATCCAAGACTCAGGCTGAGACTTTGGTGCGGATACGTAGTCTGGACAAAACTCAGATCCGAGGATTGGAAACGGTGGCCCATACCACAGACAAGGTGTCCGATGTCACCAACTGGCTCAAGCTGCGCGTGGGGCGTGACGAAAAGCGTAACAAGTGGGCCAGAGAGGGCATCGGGCGCGAGTTGCTCACAGTCCTGGAAGGACTCCGGGATGATGCACGAGATATAGCCGCTCAGATAAAGCAAGAATATCCACTGCCGGATGAAGATGCTGATCTGGAACGACAGGTGCACCTGCGGCTCATCCGCGAGTATCTCAAGCACCTAGTCGCGCACTTTGAGTACAGAAAAGGGGAGGAAAGCGGATGAAAGATCTGGCCTACACACTCACGGTGCGACGGTTGGTAGCGATCTGGAGCGACCGCTCGCAAAAAGAGGCAGCCAAATTTGTGGACGGCCGCCGTGACTTGTTGCCCCGCCGCATCACGAGCGCCCAACTGTACGGCCTGGCTGATGTAGTGCGCAGTGCCCACCGCTTTACCGACATCCAAAAGTTTACCCGGCACCAGGGAGAGAAGGCAGAGCGGGCCGGGAGGCTGGATGTGCGGGACTATTGGGTGGAGATGGAGAAAGCATTGCGCGATTTGCGAAAGGATGCCGAAAACCTATGTCAACAAGCCGGTCCCCCGCCACCCAAAGTCTCTGAAAAGCCGGCGCTGGATGAGTTGCACTGCAAGCTGGTCAATGAGTTTGTGAAACACTTGGTTGCCCATAGTTTGTACTGGAGTCCACTTCCCAAGAAGGAGAAATGATTCAGTGCCAGATACGACGCTGCTGCAAGAGTTCGATGCAATAGCCGATTCCGCTATGGAACCTGATGTGCGTCGTTATCTTGAGGAGGCACGAAGATGTTTTGGTGCCGGTGCGAACAACGCGGCAGTAGTTATGGCGTGGTGTGGTGTTATACTTTACTTCCGCAGAGTTGTGGAAAGATTCGGCTTTGACTTTCTGGCATATCAGCGTTGGGCTATTGATATTAGCGAGGAGACTCACTCAGAAGATGCCTTCGACAAATGGAAATCTTCTATCATCCAGAAACAGTGGCGGGGAGTGAGCGATCACCAACTCTTGGAGGCGTGTAAGAGAATGAAGCTTGACGTGCCTGGAGAAGTTAAGAGTGAGTTTAGGGTCAAGCGCAATGCTTTTGCCCACCCTGATATGGAGTTCGCTACACCTGGGGAAGCGTTGGAATTGGTGAGGTCAGGTCTAGAAGTGTACAAACGTCGTGTGGAGACCGCGTACCTCACAGATATCGTTGACCTATTTGCCTATGCCACGCAAACGACGGATAGTGCAGCAGTACAACAGACAGTCCATTTTCTGAACGCATCCGATAACGCTGTTTTGGAATACGCCCATAAAGTACTGGATGCCTTCACGGATGGCAGAGGAACAAGCCAGGAGGGCCTCACTGCGCTTTGGGAGGCTCTATGGAAGCGTCTTGATGAGGGGCGAAGGGAAAGCTTGTGGAAACATATTGTATAAGAGTTACAGGACGTTTTAGACGATCCAGATTCATTCCAACCACCGGAAGAGTTGGCGCGATTCATCCCTTGGCCTGATCCAGGTACGGAACACAAATATAGAGATCAGATTGCCGAAATGTATGTCGCTTGGCTGGAGAATCGTGTAGGCGATGACGAGTTTATCAACGCCGATATAGGTTTGGCCCGTGATCTGCGTCAGTATCTGCCAGAGTTCTGGCAAGAACGACTTCAAAGTACTCTAGAAGAAATGATAAGGAGATAGCGATGAATGATCTCAATCGAGCCCAACTTCGCGCCCGCTACCGCATCACCGGGCGCATTGTAATGGACACCGCGCTGCACATTGGTGGACGCGGCGCAACAACCGTGACCGACAGCCCCATCATCCGCGATGGAGAAGGCCGGCCTTTCATCCCCGGCTCATCCCTTAAAGGTGCGTTTCGCGCCGCCGTGGAGCGCATCGTGCCGAACATCCCAGGATTACATACCTGTGGTCTGAGCGACGCCGACGGTGCTTGCGCCAACCAACTGCGGGAGCGAACCAAAGATCGGCAATTAGAGGAGGTGGAAATGCTGGCATTGCTGGATAAGGTGTTGTGCGATACCTGCCGCACGTTTGGGACAACTCACCTGGCTTCCGTGGCACTATTCCACGACGCGCCGATTTCAAAGATATGGCGCGAACTACCCGAGGTGCCAACCCAGATCCGCGATGGGGTGGGCATTGACCGCGACAGCGAGCGTGCCCGCGAAGGGATCAAGTTCGACTTTGAGGTTGTGCCGCCGCAAACCTCGTTTGATTTTACCCTGCTGCTGGAGAACCCCAGTGATCGCGACTTGGAGTTGGTCGCCATGGGGCTGCAAGAGTTCATTGGCGGTATGATCCCTTTGGGCGGCATCCGCTCCCGAGGCTTGGGTCGCTGTCACCTGGAAGAGGTCATGGCGCAGAAAGTGGATTTGAGTGATCCAGAGACACTGAAAACTTATTTGCTAGAACGCCGCTGGATAGAAGAACCTGTCGATGAATTCATCAAGACCCATCTCAGCACGTTACTGAGGGAGGAGGAATAACGGATGTTCAAACAACTGGTCAACGAGTGCGTGATCGATCTGCACATCAGGCCGGATGGACCGGTGCTGATCAAGTCGGGGATTGCAACGGTGAGCGGGCCGGACATGGCTTTTGTGACCGTCCTACGCAATGGAGATTGGGAAGTCTATCTGCCCGGATCGTCGTTGAAAGGGGTATTGCGCAGCCACGCCGAGCGCATCGCCCGTACTTTTACCCCGGAGGCCGCCTGTGATCCGTTCGCCAAGAAAGATGATCCAGAGCCTTCTTGTAGCGCGTGTTTTGACAAACGTAAAGATGAGGGGGAAAACGGCTTGGACACACCAACCGCTTACCGGGATTCTTGCTTGATCTGTCAGTTGTTCGGTTCAACATGGATGGCCGGCCGGCTGGCTACCACTGACGCCTATGCCGTTGGAGAGCCGTCCCAACCACAGCGCCGCGATGGCGTGGGCATCGACCGCTTTACCGGCGGGACGGCCTACGGGGCCAAGTTCGAGCTAGAGGTTATCACCGAGGGCACCTTTGCCACCACGCTGCACCTGCGCAACTTTGAACTGTGGCAACTAGCGCTCGTGGGCTTTTTGCTGCAGGATCTGAAAGACGGTCTGATCCGCATCGGGATGGGCAAGAGCCGGGGGTTGGGCAAGGCGCGCGGTGAGGTCAAGGACGTGCGGCTGGACTTTCTCGGCCCCAAGGCTCCCCAGATAGATGATGGACACTTGCCGCTGCGGGGTGTCGGTTCGCTGTTCGACGAAGCTGAAGCCTATGGGATAACTACCCCTGACGAGATCAGTGTGCCCTTCGAGGGTGAACTGACTTCTAACGGCGTGCGCACAACAGCGATTTTTCCACTTGATTCCTTCCCGTGGGCGCAGATCGCGGAGCGGTGGGTCAACCGCGTGCAAGGTTATTCGATGCCTGAAGCGATGAGGCGCTATCGCGGGGGAGGGCGGCGATGAACGTTCAAGTATATACCGGGGAGTTGGACGCTCTGACGCTGCAGACTGTCTTAGAAGCCATACGCTCTCAGGCGGGCTACAGCATCGTCGAAAGCCTGACAGAAACTGATTTTCCTCCACCGGACCGGGAGTCAATTGACGTGACCCAATGGCCCAAAGGACGTATCTTCTGTCAGGCGTTCGAATTGCGCTGGGAACAAGTGGACGGCATCTATCGCACTGTCTTTGCTGGCGAGGCGGATCAGAGGCCACCCACTGGCCTGGTTGCACAGACATTGGAGGCACATTCGTCAGACTCGATGGAGTATTACTGCTGGAATGAAACCAATCCGCGCCTGGGCCAGACGCTGGATTACCGCTGCGTTCCTGGGCAGGGTGACGTCAAACTGCTGGTAGAGGAATATCGAGATGGCCATGGCCGGTTGGTTTTCTGGCGGTATATAGAGATGAAACGGGAGGGAGCAAACAATGAATCCCTATGACTTTGTTCGCTTTGGGAGGCCGGGGCCAAGAGAACGGGCGATTACGCACGATCGTTTCCAGGAGCACAGCGGGCAGTTCTTTTGTCGCCTGACAGCCCGAACCCATCTATTCACCTCCAAGACGCAAGAGGTGCCCAGGCGCAGCCACGCCGAATTGGAGCTAATGCGCGGTCCGGATGGCGTGCCTCTGCTGCCGGGCAGTTCGCTGAAGGGCGTGATCCGTAGCGTGGCTGAGGCAGTCAGTGGGTCTTGTCTAACCCTCCCTCAACCGCGCCGGGGAAAGGTAGACTACCGTGGCCGTCCGCCGATCTCCTATCGCATCCCGCGTGGTTTTGAGCACTGCGAGAGCGAGAAATATCTCTGTCCGGCATGCCGCGTGTTCGGTTCGCTGAGCGGCGGCAATCCATTCTTGGGCAAAGTGGGGTTGGAGGATGCCCGGCCTGTGGCCGAGGTGGATGTGGAATGGCTGACTATTGAGACTCTGATGGCACCTAAGCCGCGTCATCAAGCCTGGTACGAGGATCCGCGACAACGTGGTGTAATGCGAGGCCGCAAGTTCTATTATCATCGCCCGCTTGGCCCGCGCACGACGACCGAGAAAAGCCGCTACAATAAGACTGTTGAGGCCATCAAGCCTGGTGCGGTCCTTGAATTCAGCGTGGATTACACAAATCTGACCGACGACGAATTAGCGTTGCTGGTTTTTGCCCTGGTGTTGAAACCGGAGATGTGCCACAAGGTGGGGATGGGCAAGCCGGTGGGATTGGGTAGTGCCAAGATTGAGGTCATCCGCTGGGAACGAATGGATCGCAAGGACCGTTACCGGCAGTTGGGTGGTAGCGTGAGCGTGTTGGAGGACGAGGCGATGGCAACAGGAATCGAGCGTCTGCGGACACGCTATCACCAGGTTTATGCAAATTCACAAGAGAGCTTGTCCGACCTGCGGCGTATCTGGACTTGGGATCCGACGATGGAAGAGGATGTCGCGTATCCACCGAAGGATTGGTTTCGCAAAAATCGGGATGCGCCACTGGAAGAAGTGCCGTAAAGGAGAGTGAAAATGGCAAAGACAATGATTGCACTAGTCAGTGCGCAGCGAATGCAGAACATCATTCCTGTGTTTCAAAAAGGCGCAGATTTTGATAAGATATGGCTGGTCCGTTCGACAGACGCCGATGTGGCTGTTTCTCGCTTTGCCAGGGCTTGGCAAGATACCGTCAATGCACTAAAGGGGGATCTAGACGTGCATTCGGCTGAACCTGCAGTAGGAGCTTATGGCATTGCCGAGACTCGGCAACTTGTGGCAGGCTTGATCGAAGAGGGATTGCCGGATGATGTGGTGGTTAACTTTACAGGCGGCACCAAGTGCATGTCGGTTGGAGCATATTTGGCAGCACAGAATGTTGGTGTAACTACCCTTTACGTGGATACAGCAAACGAGAAGCTGGTGTGGTTCTCTGAAGGACAAAGACAAGAAGAGAGGTTTGATCTTGCTGGTCGTTTGACTGTATCTGTCTACTTCCGGGCGAATGGCAAGCAGATAGACCAAAAACGCACTCAAAAGCATGCGCTTCCTGAGATTGCTTATGACATTGCTCGTGAATTCGCCTCTACTTGGCCCCAGTGCGTGGACACATTGGAGGCTTTCGGTAGAGCTATCAGTCATCAAGGGCAGGACAAAGTGCAAGACAGTCTCGTTAACAGAGGTATCGTTGACATTTTGGCTCAATATGAGCTTGTCACCCAGACAGGCACTGATTGGGAAGTTAGAGAGAAGGGTCGTGCTTTCCTCACTGGTAAGTGGTTGGAAGCTCTGGTATGCGTACTACTTGAAAGCAGTGGGCATTTCGACGATGTGCAGTCTGGTCTGTGTCTAAGGGAAGTCGAGAACGAACTGGATGTGTTGACGACTCGCAAAGGGCAACTGGCCATCATTGAGTGCAAGTCGGGAAGTCTTGGAGGTCAAACGACGCTGAATAAACTTCAGGCGATCCGTACCGGATTTGGCACTTTTGCACGGACTTTTTTCGTTACCAGCCAACAGGATAACAGAGTTAAGCACGACTTTCGTGAGCGAGCCAGAGAATATGGTGTTCGACAAATTATCACTGCCGAATCCCTCCTCCAGATCGCGGACAAAGTTAGAACTGGAATGCGGGGTACGCCCTGATTCTCCTCTCAGGGAAAAATAAGAAGCGTTCTTGGAAAACGGTGACTCTGGCACACAACAACGAATTAGGAATCAGACGAATGGGCCGCGCGAGGCGATCATTCGTTCCATTCTCCATTCGTTGTAGTGTCTCGTGAGCAAAAGCACTACAACGAATTAGGAATCAAACGAATGGGCTGCGCGAGGCGATCATTCGTTCCATTCTCCATTCGTTGTAGTGTCTCGTGAGCGAAAGCACGACAACGAATTAGGAATCAAACGAATGGGC
>OMKS01003367.1_pt1 | contig 12775 bp, 12 predicted proteins | sample 1674721 | NCBI WGS metagenome assembly OMKS01 (sample SAMN06264996, study PRJEB25208) | sediment metagenome | isolation source: hot spring sediment | place: USA: California | collected 2014-09-02 | reverse complement strand
GTTGAGACTAAATAAGTCACCTTACGCACAAACATTGAAGGTTGCTTGTTTTTAACCTTCAATGTTGCATTAATAGGATAAAATTAATTTACCTGAAAGGTCTGAAAACAGTAACCTTTAAGGTAATAACATCTTTGCGTAAGGTGAGTAAATAAGTATTTGGGTTTATAAGATTATTGTATTGATAAAAAACTATAATATGTCCTATATCTTTTTTATTCTTTTCATAATCGTTCAGAGAAAGTTTTTGCATTTATAGACCCTCGTCTTTATATTTGAAAATTCATATTCAAGGATTGTTTCAGATAATTTTTATGGTATATATTAACAAATTAGCGGAACATGTAGGTCAAGAAGTAACTCTCAAAGGTTGGTTATACAATAAGAGAAGCAGCGGGAAATTACAGTTTTTAATGCTTAGAGACGGTACCGGGTTAGTACAATGCGTTGTTTTCAAAGGTAATGTTTCCGATGATATTTTTAATGCCGCAAAAAAACTCACACAAGAATCCTCAATCGAAATCACCGGGACAGTTAAAAAAGACGAACGCCAGGTAGGCGGGCATGAAGTTGACGTAATTGATCTTAAAGTAATTTCGATTGCCGAAAAATACCCAATCACACCAAAAGAACATGGTATAGAATTTTTAATCGATCATCGTCATCTATGGCTGCGATCCAGAAAGCAATGGGCTATAATGAGAATTCGCCATCGAATTGTTAAAGCAATTCGTGATTTTTTTGATGACCGCGGGTTTGTACTTTTTGATCCTCCCATTATTACTCCAAATGCTTGTGAAGGAACATCTACTTTATTTGAAACTCCATATTTTGATTTAGGAACTGCCTACTTAACTCAATCGGGACAACTATACGCCGAAGCAGGAGCAATGGCTCTTAGCAAAGTTTATACTTTTGGTCCTACTTTCAGAGCCGAGAAATCAAAAACTCGCCGTCACCTAACGGAATTTTGGATGGTCGAACCTGAAATGGCATTCTACGATTTGGATGATAACATGGATTTGGCAGAAGAGTTCGTTGAATATATAGTGCAAACAATTTTATCAGAAAGAAAAGAAGAACTAGAAATTCTTGAAAGAGATACTACAAATCTTGAAAAAGTTAAAAGACCCTTCCCAAGAATTTCATATACAGATGCAGTTGAAATTTTAAAGAAAAAAAATCATGCCTTTGAATGGGGGAATGATTTTGGCGGTGCCGACGAAACGGTAATTTCCGAAGAGTTTGATAGACCGGTAATGATCCATCGTTATCCTTCCGAAGTAAAAGCTTTTTATATGAAAAGGGATCCTCAAAATGATAAAGTGGCTTTAGCAGTTGATATGATTGCGCCCGAAGGTTACGGCGAAATTATCGGTGGAAGCCAAAGAGAAGATGATCTCAACAAATTATTGGAAAGAATAAAAGAACATAATCTGCCCCAGACGTTTTTCGAGTGGTATTTGGACTTAAGAAGGTATGGTTCGGTTCCTCATTCCGGTTTCGGATTAGGTTTAGAAAGAACAGTAAGTTGGATTTGCGGTCTCGATCATTTAAGAGAAGCAATTCCTTTTCCAAGAATGATATATAGGAATACACCTTAGTTATGATTTTAGAGTATATCCTTTTTGCTATTTTGGGTTTAGTTGCGGTTGTTTCATCAATTGCAATGGTAACCCGACCAAGCCCCGTGATGAGTGCTATTTTTCTTGTCCTTAACTTTTTTGCATTAGCCGGATTATACCTCTTACTTAATGCGCAATTTATTGCTGTTGTGCAAGTTATTGTATATGCCGGTGCTATTATGGTACTGTTCCTTTTTGTTCTGATGCTTCTAAATACCGAAAGTGAACACGCAATTCTTAAAGAAAAAAGAAATCTTAAATTTATCGGAATATTTATTGCAGTCCTTGTATTTATTCAAATTGGATATATCATTTTTTATTCCGCTCCATCCGATGGTATTACAAAAGAAATCGCAGAAAGTATTAACGCCGGTAAAATTGAAACTATCGGTACAGAGTTATATACAACGTATGTACTCCCATTTTTGGCTTCCGGGTTTTTGTTACTCGGTGCAACTATAGGTGCAATTGTTTTAGCAATGAAAAAATTCGAGTAAGTTTTTATGAATACTATACCAATGGAATATTACTTATTAATTAGTGCATTTATGTTCTCAGTTGGGGTAACAGGTGTGCTCATCAGAAGAAATGCTATTGTTGTCTTAATGTGTATCGAATTAATGTTGAATTCGGCAAATTTGGCACTTGTTACTTTTTCATCTTTTTTAGGAGATCCTGCCGGTCAAGTGTTCGTATTTTTTGTTATGACTGTTGCTGCTGCCGAAGCCGCGGTTGGGCTTGCAATTATCATAGCAATATTTAGAAATAAATTAACTGTTAATATTGATGAGATAAACATCTTTAAGTGGTAGAATGATAGAATTAATTTATTTGACAATATTACTCCCGCTGCTCGGTTTTATTATAAACGGGCTTTTGGGAAAGAAAATCGGGAACGAAAAAGTTATCGGTATAATCGGAAGTTCGACCGTCGGTATCTCTTTCGTGATTTCTTTACTCGCATTAATTGAGACAATCAATCTTCCTGTTGAACAAAGAACAAATGTTGTTGAGTTGTTTACCTGGATGAGTGTCGGTTCTTTGAATATTAGTTTTTCTTACTTAGTCGATCAACTTTCCTTGGTTATGGCGCTTATTGTTACCGGTGTTGGATTTTTAATTCATGTTTATTCAATCGGTTACATGCATGGCGATAAAGGATTTTACAGATTTTTTGCATACATGAACTTGTTCATTTTTGCTATGATGAACTTAGTTCTCGGGGATAATTTTGTTGTTCTCTTTTTGGGGTGGGAAGGTGTTGGATTATGTTCCTATTTATTGATAGGATATTATTACGACCAAAAATTTGAAAAAGGTACTGTTGCTCAAGCTGCAAAAAAAGCTTTCATTGTTAACAGAATTGGTGATTTCGGATTTTTACTTGGTATGTTTCTTATTTTCGAAACATTTAACAGCTTAAACTTTCTTGAAGTATTTTCGCAAGCAAAACATTTAACAGGTGCAGAATCAACTTTTGGATTCATAGCTTTATTTTTATTTATAGGAGCAACCGGAAAATCTGCTCAAATACCGTTATTTGTTTGGCTGCCTGATGCGATGGCAGGTCCTACCCCGGTATCTGCATTAATACATGCCGCTACTATGGTTACAGCCGGCGTTTATATGGTAGCCCGTGCATCTATAATTTTTGCTTCTGCTCCGGCAATTTTAGCCGTTGTTGCAGTTATTGGATTGCTGACTGCCGTATTTGCTGCTACAATTGGTTTGGTCCAGACAGATATTAAAAAAGTATTGGCATATTCAACTGTTAGTCAGCTTGGGTATATGTTCTTAGCTGCGGGAGTTGGTGCTTTCGGTGCCGCAATTTTTCACGTTATGACTCACGCTTTCTTTAAAGCTCTTCTCTTTTTGGGCGCAGGATCGGTTATTCATTCGATGCATCATCAACAAGATATAATGCATTACGGCGGACTGAAAAAATACATGCCGGTTACTTTCTTAACATTTATTATAGCTGCATTTGCAATTTCAGGTTTCCCTGGTCTATCAGGCTTTTTTAGTAAAGATGAAATTTTATGGTTTTCTTATGCCAACGGAAATTTTGTTTATTGGCTGTTAGGTGCTCTCACCGCTGTGTTGACAGCATTTTATATGTTTAGATTGGTTTCTCTCACGTTTTTCGGTGAAGAAAGATTCAGCCATGAAAAATATCATCCTCATGAATCTCCTAAAGTAATGACTGTACCGTTAATTATTTTAGCAATACTATCGGTTATCGGTGGATGGATTGGAATTCCCGAAGTATTTTCCGGTGAACACGGAAATGTTTTTCATAATTGGTTAGCCCCGGTATTTTTAGATGCAGAATTGAAACTTGCTTATTACGGTGCACATAGTCATACTGAAGAATTGATTTTAATGGCAATATCTGTCTCGGCGGCATTGCTAAGTATGTATGGTGCATTCAAAATATATACTCAAAGAAGAGAGATTGCCGAGAAATTTGCTTTGAAATTTAAAAATGCTTACAAGGTATTGTTAAATAAATATTATGTTGATGAATTTTATGAAGCTGCCGTTATTCAACCTATTCAAAAATCATCAGAGAAGTTTTTGTGGAAAATTGCCGATAATAAATTGATCGACGGTATTGTTAACGGTACTGCGGTTGTTATTACTTCATTTTCATCTGTAATTAAAAAAATGCAAACCGGTGTAGCTCAGTTCTATGCGCTAATAATGATGACCGGTATTGCAGCGATTTTATTCTGGATAATTTTGAGTTTATAAAGCATGGAAAATTCGCAGATACTTACATATTTATTATTTACCCCGATTATTGGCGCGGTCATTATTCTCTTCATGAAAGAATCGCAAGCTGTGCTGATCAGAATATTCGGGCTGCTGATTTCTTTATTTGCATTTGCCGTCTCCTTGTATCCTTATTTTAATTTTGATTATACTAATCCCGATTTCCAATTTATTCATAAAGTACTTTGGGTTGAAAGTCTAGATATTAGTTACCATGTTGGTGCCGACGGAATTTCGGTATTACTTATATTATTAACAACATTTATTACACCAATCACTTTACTTTCCAGTTGGAAGGCAATCGATAAAAAGATTAAACTCTTTACTATGATGATGCTGCTTTTGGAAGCCGGAATGATCGGTGTATTTATGGCACTTGACGTGTTCTTATTCTATATCTTCTGGGAAGCAATGTTAATACCGATGTATTTTATAATAGGTATTTGGGGCGGTGAACAGAGAATTTATGCTTCGGTTAAATTCTTTATTTATACAATGTTCGGTAGTTTATTGATGCTTGTTGCAATTATATGGTTAACCGTTGCTGCTTCAAAAAATATAGGTTTATATACAACCAATCTGATACTCTTATACCAGCAAGCACCTAATATAATGTTGGATATTCAGAAATGGTTGTTCCTTGCATTCTTTTTTAGTTTTGCTGTTAAAGTCCCATTATTTCCGCTTCATACATGGCTGCCGGATGCTCACGTTCAAGCACCCACAGCGGGTTCGGTTATTCTTGCCGGCGTTCTTCTTAAAATGGGTACTTACGGTTTGATTAGATTTAATTTACCTCTCTTCCCGCAATCTACCGTTGAATTCGCTCCTTTCATATCAATTCTTGCTATAATAGGTATTATATACGGCGCACTTGTCGCTATGGTACAAACCGATATGAAAAAATTGGTAGCATATTCATCAGTCTCCCACTTGGGATTTGTGGTTTTGGGAATTTTTGCTTTAACCTTTGAATCAGTTCAAGGTGCGGTAATTCAGATGGTAAACCACGGACTTTCAACCGGCGCTTTATTCCTTTTGGTAGGAATAATTTATGAAAGAACTCATAAAAGAGAAATTGCATATTACGGTGGTATTGCAAAATTAGTTCCTCTATTTGCTATTGCTTTAATGTTTGCTTCGCTTTCATCTATCGGTTTACCGGGATTGAATGGGTTTATCGGTGAGTTTTTAATTTTACTCGGTGCTTTTCAGTCGCAAGTTTTGGATAGTTGGTGGTATGTTGTATTTGCTGCAACTGGTGTTATCTTTGCAGCAGTTTATCTTTTATGGATGTATCAACGAGTTGTTTTCGGAACTGTTACTAATGAAAAATTGAATACTGAACTTACCGATCTTAATGCCCGTGAAATTATTGTTTTAGTACCGATATTTATCTTCATAGTATGGATAGGTATATACCCAACAACATTTTTGGATTTAAGTGAAGCACCGGTGAGTGCAATTTTAGAACACGTAAAGAACTATACTTTTAACTTCCTTTACTGGTGAATAAATGTTAAAGAAAATTATCTATTTGTTCTTATTTTTTTCTGTAGGAACTCCATTATTTGCATCTACAGATGATGGGGCTAAACTTCTTGAGTACTGGTATATTGTTCTTCCATTTGTTGTTTTATTATTGATGATTGCAACCGGTCCTTTGTTCTATCATCATTTTTGGGAGAGACATTATCCGAAGGTTGCTATAGCTCTTGGATCGGTTACGGTTCTTTTTTATTTAATTGTATTGCACGATACTCATAGCTTAGTTCATACATTAGCCGAATATTTATCGTTCATTGCATTATTGTCATCGCTGTTTGTTGCTTCGGGTGGGATATTAATTAAAGTCGACCGGAAAGCAACACCGGCATTAAATGTTCTTATTTTATTGTTTGGAAGCGTTATATCAAACGTTATCGGTACAACCGGTGCTTCGATGCTGTTAATTCGTCCTTTTATTAAAATTAATAAGGATAGAATAAAACCTTATCATATTGTTTTTTTCATTTTTTCTGTCAGCAATATTGGAGGTGCACTAACCCCGATAGGAGATCCGCCTTTATTTCTTGGCTTTTTACGAGGGGTTGAATTTTTCTGGGTTGTTCAGCATGTCTGGTATATCTGGGCTCCAACTCTTTTAATAGTAATGGGAATATTTTACGTTCTCGATTCGCTTAACAAATTGGGTGCTGATAAGCAAAACGAATATACCGGGAAGATTCAGTTTAAAGGGCTGAAGAATATTTGGTTTTTGTTAATAATAATTATTTCAGTTTTTTTAGACCCGGGGGTTGTAAGTTGGGTGCCAAGTTTGAGTCCGCTGCCGTTTGGCATAAGAGAAATAATAATGTTCTCTGTAGTTTACTTCTCTTATAAAAAAGCTGATCAAGAGGCATTACGTGGTAACGAATTTGACTTTGAGCCGATACGTGAAGTTGCATATTTGTTTGCCGGTTTGTTTGCAACAATGATCCCGGCGCTTCAACTAATTGCGTATGAAGCAAATATTTTCGGAGATGAACTCGATGCAGGTTTGTTCTTTTGGGCTACCGGTTCGTTGTCGGCTTTCTTAGATAATGCTCCGACTTACTTGAATTTTCTAAGTGCTGAGATGGGAAAATTTGCATTGGATGTTAATGATAAATCGGAAGTTTTGTTATTTGAAATTGAACACCCGATTTATTTGCAGGCAATTTCAGTTGCCGCAGTCTTTTTCGGTGCAATGAGTTATATTGGTAATGCACCAAACTTTATGGTGAAGTCAATTAGCGAACGAGCAGGTGTTCAGATGCCCAGCTTTTTCGGTTTTATGGTTAAATACTCGATTCCAATTTTGTTGCCGATATTCATTCTTATTTGGTGGATTTTCTTTTACGGTAACGGTTAAATTATGAGAACAATAGACGAAGTGTTGAAATTAAAAATCAATGGTATGCATTATGGTAATCGGTTGCTGCTTCCTTTTTGTGCTGAAATATTAAAGGTAAGTATTGAAGATGATCTGATTATGGATTTTAGTACAGAACAAGATGATGCTGAGTATAATATTAATGATGAATTCACGGAAATTTATTTTCATAAATATAAATCGCTTGAGGCTGTTGTCACGAAGTATGAATTAATTAAAATGGTAGTTGTTGAAGTGGGCAAAGACCTTTTTGATTTTAATGAGCATAAAAAGATAAGCATAGATATACTACCAAATCATATAGCAGAAATTAAAGAAATAGAAGACGATCAAATTTTTATTGACTAATTATGACAGCAAACACAGAAATATTCCAATTATTACCGCACTTAGTTATTGGTGTTGGTATTGTCTTATCGGTTGTTATTGAGATTTCGACAAAGAAAAGCGAATCAATTTTACCTTGGTTTACCATTCTGCTTCTCGTATTTGCCGGGGCTCATTCAATTATTAACGTATACGATTATCAAATTCTATTCGGTGGTATGTATGCTATCGGCGGCGTTACTGCAATATTTAATTTTATCTTTACTATCGGTGCCGCAATTATGGTCTTAAATGCTGTAGATTATATCAAAAAATCAAAAATGAATTTTGGTGAATTCTATATTTTAGTTCAGTCATCGGTGCTAGGTATGATGCTTATGGCAGGCGCCAGAGATTTGTTTATGATTTTTATCGGATTAGAATTGATGTCCATTTGCTTCTACGTTCTTGCCGGAATTAATAGAACTAAAATAGGAAATACCGAAGCTGCATTGAAATATTTTCTCTTGGGTGCTTTTGCAACAGGTTTTATAGTTTTCGGTATTGCTCTTATATATGGTACTGCAAAATCTACTAGTATAGATCAAATTGTTTTTGCTTACGAATATTTCATAACAGATGTACTTTTCTTAACCGGGCTTACACTTTTTGTAATCGGGTTTCTTTTTAAGATAGCTGCATTCCCGTTTCATATGTGGGTACCGGATGTATATCAAGGGGCGGCAACCCCGGTTACCGGGTTAATGTCAACAACAGGTAAAGCAGCTGCGTTTAGCGTATTGATTATTATTTTATCCGCTGTATTTACTCAAAACATAACAAATAACTTCGAAATACTATTTGCAGTTATCGCTACACTTTCGATGTTGTACGGAAGCATTGTTGCTATTGCCCAGGATAATCTAAAAAGAATGCTCGCTTACTCTTCAATTGCACACGCAGGTTATATGACCATAGGTTTAGCAGCCGGTAATATTGAAAGTGTTTCCGGTATCATTTTTTATCTTACAGCCTATGCCTTTATGAATTTAGGTGCTTTTGGCGTAATTGCATTAATCGAAGGTAGTAATGAAGAAAATCTTGATATAAATTCTTATGCCGGTTTGAATTCAAAGAGTCCGATTTTAGCGGGATTCATGGCTTTATTTATGTTCGCGCTTGCGGGTATACCTCCTATGGCGGGATTCTTTGGTAAATATTATGTGTTTGTTGCAGCAATAAAAGCAGACCTTACATGGCTTGCTATTGTAGGTGTTTTTTCAAGTGCTATCAGTGTTTACTTTTACCTCAGAGTAGTCGTCTACATGTACTTTAAAGATTCGACTTCGTCAATAATAATTAAGAATAGTTTTACCGGGTTATTAGCTGTGATTATTTCTGGACTCTTAGTTTTAGTTTTCGGTATTCTACCGGATACATTGTTTAGTATTATTACGTCTGTCCTATCATACTAATAAATATTTCCGCACAATATTCTTATTTTAGAGGTATAATAATCTAGGTGTTTATCATGATACCTCTTTTTACAAATGAACAAGTTCGTAAAGTCGATAATTATGCCATTAACCGGTTAAAAATACCCGGCTTAGTTTTAATGGAGAATGCATCGCGTTCTATTTTTCAAATTACTTTAGAAGAATTAACTGATCTCAATCCGTTAGATGAAATAGGTATTATTTGCGGTAAAGGAAATAATGGCGGTGATGGATTTGCATTAGCAAGACATTTCATCAATCACGGATACAATGTTAAAGTTGTATCTCTTTCTTCCGGCAAAGACCTTAAGGGAGATGCTAAAACTAATTTTGAAATCTTAAAATTACTTATTAGTAATGTATCCGGCTCATCATTGATTTATTACAAATCACCAAAAGATATAAACAAACTGAAATCTTGTCATATTTTATATGATGCAATTTTAGGAACCGGTGGTAAAGGTGAGCTAAAGGAACCGTATAAAACTATTGTAACAATGGTTAATAAATTTGATGGTTATAAAATTGCTATTGACGTACCTACCGGACTTGATCTTGAAAGTGGAAGCGGAGATCTGATATTTGATGCTGATTTGACTATTACACTATCCGAATTAAAAACCGGATTATTTTACGGCAGTGGATATAAAAATGCTGGTGAAATTGCGAAAGGATATATTGGTATTGGGGATGATTATTATAATGAAATTAAAACGAAAGATTATTTAATTGAACCCGAAGATGCTTTCATCGGAATCCCAATAAAAAAAATAGATGATTATAAATATTCTGCGGGTAAAGTTCTTTCAATTGCCGGTTCGGGAAAGTTGCCCGGTGCCGCATGTTTAACTGCTAATTCGGCTATTTATAGCGGGGCAGGGGCTTCAATCTTAGCGTTTCCAAATTCGGTTAAATCAATTGCTCATGCAAAATTAGAATCTGCTACAATTTATAATTTTGATGACGAAGATAATGAGTTTTTATTGCAAAAGAATATTGATGAAATAAAAGGTTTGTTTGATTGGGCTGATTCTATTGCTATTGGTCCGGGATTAGGTAGAGAAAAAGAAACCAATGAAAGTGTTCGCAAAATATTAAAGCTGCTGGTCAACAAAAGGGTAGTGATTGATGCCGATGGACTTTTTGCTATTTCGAATAATTATTATAAAAAAATTGATTTGAGTGGAATGGTTCTTACACCTCACCATCAAGAATTTGCACAATTAATTGGTGTAAAACTTTCTGATTTCCAAAAGAATATTATGAAATACGGTAAAAAGTTTGCCGAAGAAACCGGATCTTATTTAGTATTGAAAGGGGCACCAACAATAATTTTTACACCGATCGGAGAAGCACTTATTAATACAACTGGTAATCCAGGTATGGCAACTTTTGGCTCCGGAGATGTCTTAACCGGTATGATAGCTTCTTTTATAGCGCAATCAAATAATTTAGAAGAAGCTGTTATCGGTGCAGTTTACATCCATAGTTTGGCAGCCGATCTTCTCCTTGAAGATTCAACCGAACATGGAATTACTGCTGAATCATTAATGAAAAAAATTCCGTCAACAATTAAATTTCTTGAGGATACTGTTGTTAAAAGTAATATTTAGAAGAAAGACTCTTTTTATTTATATACCGCTTACTGTACATTGGATCACAATTTTTATTTTGACTAGTATACCCGGCGATTCTTTACCAGAATTTGCACTCGACGATAAATTGAAGCATTTTATTGCTTATTTAGTATTATCGTTATTTTTAACAATCACGCTTAGAGTTCAGGAACGATACCAAAATCTGAGAAATCATTACATAAAATTTGCATTTATAATTACAATAATTTATTCAACATTTGATGAAATCCATCAAGTATTTATACCGGGAAGAAGCGCTGAATTATTGGACTGGATAGCCAATTTACTTGGTATTATTCTTGGCATCTATGCTGCGCATCGTTTAATACAGAAATCGGGAGCCCTCAATTTGGTGAAGGTTGGAACTGAATCTGAATAAGTTTTGTAAAATAAATTGCGCCTTTGTTGACAAATAAGTATGCTTTTTTTAAGTTAATTTCGATTAATTTGAGAGTTGGAGGAAAAAGTGGCGTTAAAGAAAAATCCTAAAGTGGATCTGAAAAGAAAGTACAGAAGAATATTTGAAACAAGTGTGATAATAGCATTAGCACTTACTATTATTGCGTTCAAATATTTCCCGGAATTTGAAAAAGAATCATTAAGCCTCGATAGTCCGCAAGAACTTGTACAGGTTGAAGATGTTGAAGCAACAAAACAGGAAGCTGCACCTCCGCCACCGCCTCGACCTCCGATCCCAATTGAAGCCCCGTCTGATGAAGTATTAGAGGATATTGAAATTATGTCTACTGAGCTTGATGTAGATGCTCAAGTAGCGGCACCACCTCCGCCTCCTGCTGAAGAAGAAGAAGAAGATGCCGAGCCTGTTTTCTTCGTTGCCGTTGAGCAGCAACCTGAGCCAATAGGAGGATTAGAAGGCATTCAAAAACGCATTGTCTATCCTGAAATAGCTAAAAGAGCAGGAGTTCAAGGACGTGTTTTTGTTAAAGCTTTTGTTGATGAAAATGGAAGTGTGGTTAAAGTAGAATTGCTGAAAGGTATTGGTGCCGGTTGCGATGAGGCTGCTATGGAAGCAATAAAGAATACTAAATTTACACCCGGTAGACAAAGAGGTAAACCGGTTAAAGTTCAGGTCTCAATTCCAATCGTATTTAGACTTCAATAAATTGTAAGGCGCCCTTTGGCGCCTTTTTTGTTTTAAACATTCCCGCGGATTCCAATATTAATTTTGTGTTAATTGACCAGATGTAGTAAAAGTTTCAAAAGAATCTCTAAAAAATTGGTTATCTTCACTTGTTACGAAAAATAAAAATGATAACTAATAAAAATGCTCGAATTAAAGGGAATAGATTTTAGATATAACAACCCGGAAAGTTCTTTTGAATTAAGCAATATTAATCTTGAGATTTTTCCGGGTGAATTTGTTACGATTCTTGGTCCGAATGGTTCGGGTAAATCAACTTTGCTCAATTTAATCTCCGGTGAATTTCGAGCATTAAAAGGTGAGATTTTACTAAATAATAAATCATACTTAGAATACAAACGTAAAGATATTGCAAAGCGTATTTCTTTCGTTCCGCAAAAGTATTATTCTGTTTATCCTTTCTCGATTTATGAAATAGTTGCAATGGGCAGAACTCCTTACCTGAACTTTTTAGGATTTGAAAAAGAAGAAGATATTATAAAAATCAATGAGGCATTACAACTTGTCGGGATTGAACATCTGAAAAATTACAGTATTAACTCAGTATCCGGTGGTGAAGCTCAGCGTGCATTTATTGCCCGTGCAATTGTACAAGATCCCGAATTAATGCTTCTCGACGAACCAAACGCACACTTGGATTTGGAACACCAAATATCAATTTTTAATCTGCTGAAATCCTTAAACCAAGAAAAGAAACTGACTATATTAATGGTTTCGCACGACATTAACTTAGCCGCTAATTACAGTAAAAGAATGATACTTATGAAACAAGGAAGAATTTATTTGGATGCCGAAAATTCTAAAGTACTAACCACCGAGAATATTCAAAAAGTTTTTAATGTAGATGCAAAAGTATACAC
>OMKS01003366.1_pt1 | contig 12782 bp, 10 predicted proteins | sample 1674721 | NCBI WGS metagenome assembly OMKS01 (sample SAMN06264996, study PRJEB25208) | sediment metagenome | isolation source: hot spring sediment | place: USA: California | collected 2014-09-02 | reverse complement strand
TCGGATGCGCCTATTACGGCTATCGACTTTGGCTGAAAAATGGCGTCTAATCCGTTCATACATTTTTCTCCGAACCGTGAAAGTATAGCAGAATGAGAAACAAAGTGGTTCGATAGCGAAAACCGAAAACGACATTTCGACGCTCCAAATATGGTAGAATTATCAAATAAAATAAAGAAAAACGACGGAGGATTATAGATGGTTATAAATGTACACAAGATACCGGAAGTGCTGGAGACTTATTTTCTCGATGAAGCCCGCACCATGCCGACCGCTCACTGGAGCGCGGCAGTCGAATCGGTTGGGTATCTCGGACATGCGATAAAAAGACTTGTCGGAACCGGGGTCACCGCCGGCTGGGCATTAACGGTGCAATGTCCCGCGGGCGATTCGCTCACATCCTATCTGGCAATCGAATTGATGAAGGAGCGGACTCAGCATGGTCGATGGGTCATGGTTGTCGTTCCCGATGAAGGCGAAACCGATGCCGCTTTATGGAGTTACATGCAGTCGGCGATGTCGTGGGAGGTCGGAATCGTCGGCGCGGTTGTCAACGGTTATGTAAAAGATATCGACGAAATTAAAATGAAATTGGAAAAGGAGTTCGGTGTGTTCGGACTGGGCGGAAGCCCGATGCCGTCGATGAAAACCGCTTACGGAACAATAGGCGCGCCCGTTGTTCTCAATTCGGTAACCATTCGTCCGGGCGACCTCATTCTTGCCGATAAGGACGGGGTAATCGCGATTCCCAAAGACATTATTGAACGGGCTTTTGAAGTTGCACGAGACCAGATTGTTCACGAATGCAATCAGCTTGCGCTTGTGAGAGAGGGCAAAGGTCCGGTAGACATTCTGGGTCTGGAAGAACTACTTAAAGGTGAAGTCGAAAAAGGCGAATAACGAAATCACTCCGCAAGATACGCCCTGACAGATTCGCAGTTCCAAATCTGCGCCGACAACGCGGATGCGACAATGTCGCCGTGCGCCCCGTTTTCAAGAAAAACGACCAAAGCAAGTTTCGGACTACTGTATGGACCGTAACTGATGAACCATGAGTGAGGCTCTTTTCTCGGCGGGTCGTCGGCGGTGCCGGTTTTTCCGGCGAGTTCAATCCAGTTCAAATTACAGACACGAGCGGTACCGGATGTTATACATTCGCGCATGCCCCGCTGAAGAAAATTAATCGCCGAATCGGGCACATTGAGTTTTTCAAGCATCGATGGGTCGGGAGTCAGAAGCTGATTGATATGCGGCGGAACAAGATATCCGCCGTTCGCCACGAGAGATGTCAAAACAGCCTGCTGAATCAAATTCACCTGTAAAAATCCCTGCCCGATGGACATATTCAATGTGTCGCCGGTGTACCATCGTTCTTTCCAGCGATTGAGTTTCCATTCCTCGTCCGGAATAAGCCCGCCTTTTTCGAAAGGCAGGTCGATTCCAGTAGGAGCGCCGAAACCGGTTCTTAAAGCCATGTCGGTAATCGCTTTCTGACCGATTTCCGCTCCGATGAGCCAGAAAGCGACATCGCAACTATCGGCGACAGCTCTCACGGGATCGACTCGACCATGCCCGCTTCTTTTCCAGCAGTTGAAATATCTGTCTCCGATTTCGATTCGACCCTGACAGAGCCACGACCTTCCGGGCGTGATGGAGCCTTTCTCGTATCCGGCAAGAAAAGTGACAAGTTTGAATGTGCTTCCCGGTACATAAGCGTTTTGAACCGCTCGATTCAGAAGCGGAAAATGCGGATCGCTTAAAATAGCGTTCCATCCCGACCTGTCCGCGCCGCTTGCGGAAAAAAGATTCGGATCGAAACCGGGTTCACTCACAAGCGCCAGAATTGAGCCGTTTCGCGGGTCCATCGCGACAACGCTTCCGACATGATTCCCAAGAATGACATTGATATCGCGCTGCATGTCGAGGTCGATTGTCGTTCGGAGAAGGGAACCGGAAACGGGACTGATGACCGGATTTCTCATCACCGGTATCCCGTCTATTTGCGCGGCTTCACCCGGTCTTCTGAAAACGATGAAGTTGCGGAATTCGCCGCCATTGCCTGTATCTCTGAAAAGAATTTCCTGTTCGATTCGCTCGCTATTTTCACCGGGCGAATAAACGCTTCTTGTCGCAGTGGCAGTCCCGTTAAGCAGTGAAATTCTGATACCGCCTGAAAATTCCGTAACATCGCCCTCATTGAGAATCGCGACCTCATCGCCCCTGACTACCACTGCCCCGTTGTTCGGTACAACCGCTGGAACGAACTGCGCCCCTCCGAGAATTTGCCCGCGTGCATCTACTGCCACAAGCTGTTCGCCGGGACGGCCGCGGAGAATGTTGTCGTAGTGACGCTCGAGTCCGGATTTGCCGACCATGTCACCCATCCGGTAACCCAGGCGTTGCCATTCATCGAGTTCCGCTCTTGAAATTTCCTGCAAATAACCGACAATATGTGCCGCGCTTTCGCCCGCGGGATAGCTTCGCCCGAACGAACGCTCGATATAAGCCCGCGGAAATTCAAGTTTGCGCTCGAGTATCGCGGCAACCTCGACCTGATTCAAATCACGCTTGACAAGAATGCTTTTCGCCCCGAGTTCGCCCCACTCGGTAGCCCAGAGTTCGCTTTCCAGACTTCGCGCGCTTCCCGCCTCGATTCGCCTTGAAACGACAGTATCTGTCTGCTCGGCACCCATGCCGAGCATGGATGCGAGAGCGGTCAGGTCGGAAACATCCTGGTCGATGTTCGTTGAACTGATGAAAAAGCAGTCATATACCGCATGGTTGATAGCGAGGGGTCTTCCCTTCCGGTCGTGTATTTCGCCTCTCGGCGCGGGAAGAGTGATTTTCGCGATTCTGTTGCCCGCTGCCTGCGCCTGATAGAATGAATACTTGAAAATGCTCAATCTGACTAGCCCGTAAAACAAACCCGCCAACACTAGAACAAGTAGTACCATTGAAATCCATTCCCGATGAAATGTGTGCTTTTCGGCGTGCGGAAGGCTCCGGTAAAAATCCTCTTCGTAATCTTTCGCGTATCCTTTCTTGTAATAATTCATGACCTGACAGTTCGAACGAACCTGTGATGCCGCGATGGAATTTTATCACCGGGCGATGCTTTCAACATGAGCGCGATTCGGTAAGCGACAGGATAACCGATAAGAACGCTTAAAAGAAACGGGGAAATCCAGCCCGATATCCGCGCCGCTCCCTCGATGAGAACTATCAGCCTTGCGAACCCGCCCATAAAAAGCCATAGGATTTGAGCGCCGATAAGGGCGATTATCCAGCCGGGAAAAAAGCCCTCGATATAGAACGGTCGGCGACCGTACGCGAGCAATGCCGAAAATCCGCCGTATGAAATGGTGTAGATATAAAAGCCGTTACCGCTGAGTCCGTCGAGCATTAGCCCAAGCACGATGCCGAGAAGAAGCGTCAACTCGGGATTTAATACGAAAGCGGCGGCCGATATCATCACCCACGCGGCATCTATTCTCCATCCGAACCTCGCGCCGATAACACCGCTCAATGTCGTGAAAACGAGAGCAAGAATTGCATATATCAGAGGTCCGAATCGCATGTTTTCAAGTTTTACGGTTCTTAATGAAGAATCCGATTTGTATTTTACCATTTTATTGCCCCGAAAAAACCGATTTTTGCCGTTGTCAAATCGATGAGTTGGTGTTAGGATACAAACGCTGCCAAGGGGGAGTAGCAGGATTGACATCGCGAATTGTCGTTCGATGTCAATAATGATGGGTCAACAAACACGGACATTAAAGTCCTGGCCTATCACCGGCTTCCCGGGTGTGAGACCTTTGGCCGCGCGTGGATGATAATTTGACGCGCGGTTCCCTTTGTGGGCGCGCACCTGCGGAAGCGATGAATAATAACAACAATCACATTCTCTCGATAGCTCTGGCTTTTCTGGGCACACTTCCCGGATTATACCTGCGTTTCGCGGGAATTCATCTCGAACCCGCGATGATGGCATTAATTTCGGGAATCGCCATTCTGAGCGCGGCTTTCCTCGTTTTGTGGGCGTGCGATGTGGCTCAGAAGGATGTTTCTCAGTCGCTCGCGCTTGCCATGGTCGCGTTTATCGCGGTTCTTCCCGAATATGCGGTCGATATGTATTTCACATGGATGGCGGGAAAGCATCCCGAATCGGATTACGCACATTACGCAATCGCGAACATGACCGGTGCGAACCGCTTGCTGATCGGCATCGGATGGACAGTGATTGTCTTAATAACATGGTTCAAGAGCCGGGGTCCGGTTTTTCTTGAAAAGGAACGAGCGACCGAATTTTTCTTTCTAGCGGTCGCAACCATTTACGCGTTCGTTGTCGCGCTGAAAAGTTCTCTTACATGGTTCGACGGAATAATCTTTATAAGCCTGTTCGTCTGGTATATAGTAATCGCGAGCAAAAGACCGGTAGGAGAGTGCGAAGTCGAGGGTCCCGCGTCGTTAATCTGCATGCTTCCACCGAGAAGACGGAAGCTATCGACCCTCGTAATGTTCTTATATGCCGCGGCAGTTATAGTTGCAAACGCAGAGCCATTTTCGGAAGGACTTGTCGAAACCGGAAAAATGTACGGTATAAACGAATTCCTTCTGGTTCAGTGGCTTGCCCCGATAGCATCGGAAGCCCCCGAATTCATCGTGGCGATAATGTTCGCCGCGCGTGGACAATCGAGCATGGCGCTTGGCGCGCTGATTTCATCGAAAGTCAATCAGTGGACTCTTCTTGTCGGCATGATTCCGGGAGTTTACGCGCTTTCGAGCTGGCAGCTTAACCATCCGATACCCATGAGTAACCTTCAGATGCACGAAATCCTTCTGACAGCCGCGCAGTCTCTTCTCGGAGTCGCACTGCTCGGACTTTTCAGACTGACAATTTTGGATGCGCTTATTCTTCTTGTACTCTTTCTCGGGCAGTTTTTCCTGTCGCCTTATTTCGACGGTCTTCACGCAAGGGGTGTCACCGCCGTAACAGGCGATGTCATCCACATGGTTTTCTCGGGTCTTTATGTCCTTCTGGCTGTCATATTTATTCTGTCGAAACCGGCTCGACTGAAGGGCATGATTGCGGGCTATAAAATCAATGTGGCTACGATTACTCATTCGGAAGTCGATGACTCTGTCGGGACGAATTAAGAAAAATCTGCTTTTATTATTTGGTCGATTCGATTTTTATCGGGTAAAATATGTAAGGCATCTTATTACTATGATATGTCCAGTACAATCTCGGAGGAACAGAATGTTTCGCTTTTTATTTTCGGTAATTTTCGCGCTGATTCTTTCAGCTCTTCTGGTAACCGGATGCGGAAGTTCGGGAAACGACCCTTTATCGCCTTCGGACAACCGGTTGAAAACCGGAGTTGAGAATTCAGACAAACTGATTGGTAATCACGGGGAAGTTCTATGGGGTTTGTTTGATATATTTATTGATGAAACATCAGGCGAAGCCGGGATTGTCCCGGTCCGCACGCCTTTGTTCGAAGCGAATGTAACAAGGTTCCTTCAACCCCCGTTAAGCCCCATGAATCTCCTTCAGGTCGCCGTCATGCCCGAAACGAATTTCCCTAGCGGCTATGTGGTTTGCGATGTGACTATTTCGCATCCGTTTCCCGGCACGCAGTATTCGGGATTCGATGTCCGCGGCATTGTGATGGGCGAAACCGGCAAACCGTGCAAATGGGATACCGATTTGAATTATTCCGATGAAACCACGAACAGCGTGATGCTTCTTAATCCCGACGGCTGGACACGATGGTGGAATCAGACGGAATTTACAACATACGGGAAGGTTTTCGGCTACACGGAGGGTTCGCTTGCGAATCCGGGATTCACATCGCAGGTGACGCTCAATCCGTACAAATATTTCGCCGATGAACTCGGGTCGGACGATTCGATTGAGATTCTGACAAACGAAGGAAGGGGATTCTTTTCATCGGAATCGCCCGGTATCAATACACGCCGCTATGAGCTTCAGTTCCCGCTCGACCCGACACCGAAATTTTTCTTCAAGTACGCGATAACCGCCAACTGGACGGTTCCAAAAGCCGGAGCTGTCGCGCCGTGGACTCCGGATGATTTCGAGCTGGATGCGAATCAGGCGGAAGCGTTCAGAATTATCGTCACCGATAAGGACAGCACCGCGTATTATGTCGATTCCAGCACCTATGGAGGAGATATCGAATTTAAAATTCTGGTGAGCGACTGGCAGCTGCTCGACGGCTCATCGCCCGATGACCAGATTGCCGGAATTTACATTGAATCGCCCACTCTTTTCCCCGGCTTCATCAATATTTTCTCTCCGGGCAGCTACACACTGGTTCCGGAAAAGTCCGGATTCCAATTCAGCGTGAAAGTTACCAATGTCATGCCGAAGGCGGTTGAAAATCAGATAGTCATCTTTCATGTGCTGAGCATGTCGCCGAACAGCTACAAGCCTCAGATACCCGACCCGTCGGGTTTCGACTATCCTCAGTACGCTTTTCTTGCGGCACACACGATGTGGACGGCACCGATAAGTCCCGATGGACCGGCGGTGAATCTTCCGCCAGTCGCCGATGCATCCGCAAGCGAACCGACCGAAGGTCATGCTCCGTTGATGGTCAACCTCGACCCGTCATTATCTTACGACCCCGATGGCTACATTGTTCTTTATGAGTGGGATTTGGAAAATGACGGATTTTTCGATGTGTCGACCGTCGCTCCGGATATCGTTTCACATGAGTTTTCCCTTCCCGGATCTTATGAAGTAAACCTTCGCGTTACCGATAATGAGGGAGCGTGGGATGAGCTTGATTCTCCGCTTATCATCAAAGTCACTCTGCCGGCTGTGAACGACTTCAGCCAGTTGCAGGATGACCCATCGCATACGGGCGATATCGCGGAGGAAACAGTCCTTTATCCACCGTTGAAAATCGACTGGTCGGAACCTTTGACATCGACTAGCGCATTCTGGATTGAGGGTACGCCGATTGTCGGGGATGGTCATGTCATGGTGCTTTACACCGACAGCGCATCGAACTGGGCGGAATGTTTCAATGCTACAACCGGTGCAAAGGAATGGCTGGTGAATATCAGTCCGAGCGGAAAGCAGAGTTATATCGGCACTCAGACGGGAGCGTTCGGAAGCGGATTATTTTTTACTCCCGGCGACCAGATAAGGGGAATCGACCCGTCATCGGGCGAAGTTGTCTGGTTCTACAATCCGAATAAATCTGAGACAGAGCGTCACGGGCTTGTTTACCGCGACGGTCAGGTCATGGTTCATTTGAGCAACCAGATTCACATACTCGACGCGATTGACGGAAGCGTAGTGAATATCGTGAATGTCGCGGCGGGATGGGCGAATTTCCAGCCGTTCACGCTTCGCGACGATATCGCTTACATTCAGCTTTACGGGCAGATTCGGAGCTATAATCTTCAGACTGGAACACAGTTATGGTCTTTCAGCGTCGACCCGCCGATTTTCGGCTCGGACACTTCAGTCAGAGGTTCGATTACCGCGCCGGGCGACGGAAAAGTTTATTTTGGCTGCTACAACGGATATTACTACGCGGTCAATGACAGTAACGGTTCGCTCGTGTGGAAAACGCCGATCAACGGCGGAACTTTAAGGCAATTCGATACCGGCGCATACTGGAACGGTTTTCTTTATTATGGCGAAGGAACCGGAAACACCGATGAAACCGAGATTCCGAGGCTAGTCTGTCTCGACGCATCCGATGGTTCCGAGGTTTGGGGATACCATAAAGATGATGCGAATTCGGGAGACTCATGGGGATACTGCACTCCGATTGTCGTGAACGGTATCGTTTATGCGGGATGCAGAAACGGCGAGTTTGTCGGGCTTGACGCGATAACCGGCGATCTGGTCTGGAGTTACCAGGCTCCCGCAGTTCTGAGAAGCGACCCTTCTGTCGCGGACGGGCGGCTGTATCTTTTATGCGAAGACCGAATGCTTAGGTGTTTTGTAAGCGATGATTGAGTAATCGACCACTTGATTTTTTTCCTTTAAATCGCTTTATAAGGCATGATGTAATAAAATATACCCCTTCGTGACTGAAAATTATTTTATTAAGCGGTTTTCAGGCGGATTTTAGTATTTTTTGCCTTTATTTTCCCTAATTTAACCAAATTGGAATTGACCTTTATTAAACGCTATGATATTATACGGTTTCAGGCATTCTTGAAGAGCGGAGGCTCCTATGCGGAGGGGGCGTGTAAAATGGTTCAGTCCCGAACTGGGATATGGGTTTATCCTCATCGAAGAGGATGTGGAGGTTTTCGTGCATCACAGCGATATTGACCTCGAAGGTTTCAGAATGCTTCACGACGGCGAAGAGGTCGAGTTTGAAATGATTGAAACACAGAGAGGTTTTCAGGCGAAAAAAGTCATGAGGATCAAACCCGATTCCGTTTCGGGCGAATCGAATCACAACGAAAATTCGAACGAATAAGCCTGACAGCGATACAATATCTAGAAAATGATACCGGTCTTAATCCTCCGGCGGGTTGACGCATGCCGGTCGAACGGCTATCCTGCACGAGTTGAAAAATCCATGGATGCGGTAAAAATCATTTTCGGAGCGATTGTCGGCTCGATAATAAATCTGACCTTGTGCAGAATTATTCCCATCACGCCGGATTTATCGGACTGGGGTGGACGGACATTCCCGGTTTCGTATCTTGTTCCGCTTCTTATTTTCGCGGTCGTAAGTTATATCGGCGGATGGGTGGCGGGGGCTTTTTCTCCCCGTACAGGCAGACTTGCGGGAATGCTGAGCGGAATAATTGTCGCTGTTGTGGCGATTAAGATGAATTTCCAGGCGCCGATTATTCAGCCGCTTCTGAACCATCCGGCATATCCTATATTTTCAGACCATGCGCTTCTCGCGCTTGCGGTGCTTCTTGTTGGAAGCCATCTTGGCGGACTGAGGATCGAGAAAAACATATCGAGTCCGAAAGCCCGGGATTTTTCAACCTGAAAGATTGAAAGAACCGCACGGAAATTTTTCCGCTTTTTTTCAAACCTGCCCATTCCTTGACACGGTAGTTACTACGGTGATACTATCCAAAAAACGAAAGGAGATAGTCATGGCAGACGGTGTTGTAAAGTGGTTTGACGCTGAAAAAGGATACGGATTCATAACAACTCAAGACGGTAAGGATGTTTTTGTCCACTACTCCGCTATTCCCGGTGAAGGCTACAGGGTATTGGTTCAGGGCGACAAGGTTCAGTTCGACCTTATCAAAAGCACCAAGGGTCTGCAGGCGAGGAATGTTCTAAGTTTTTCGGATTGAACGGAAATTTTCCGGGAGGTTTTTTATCTGTTCGGTTTGGAGCCGAATTTTTTTTCGTTCTAATCCGGCGGGGGATTATTCAATCGCCTATACCCTGCCAGTTTATGCGCCATTCTATTCTGTCGAGCCATTCATGGCAGAGAGACGACCAGCTATCGAGCCGGCGTAGCGGTATGACAGAGTCGTATGCGGGATGGGATTCGATGAACAATTCTTCCGACATCGCGTATGCTTCGCGGAAATTTTCTTTCGCAAGCGAGTATTCGTGCTGATAGTACGAGCAGACCCCGAGATAGTAAAGACCTTCCCGACGGATGAAACGGTATTCGGGATCGAGCCGCAAAGCGTTCAGAAAATACTCTTCCGCAAGCTCATACTCACGAGCGTTGAGAAGGTCGAGTCCGAGCATGAAATCCGAAAGCCATGTTTCATCCATTTCTCGCGCGCGTTCGTAACGCCATCTCGCTTCCTTCGGATTTTTCATCGCGGAGTAAAATTCCTCCCTCGCATCCGACTCGAGTATTTTCAGCCTGAGAGTCCCGGTTCGTTTAAGTGAATCGTTAATCGCGATGCGTAAAAGCTCGTTGTATTTTTCGCGAGCTTCGGAAACCTGTCCCGACCTCGCGAGAATATCTCCCTGCAACAGGGCGATGTAGGCGGTCCAGCCTGTGTCGATGTTCTGCCATTCGAGAAGCCCCGACACGAGTTCGAAAGCGGAGTCGTAATCCTCGTTGTTGTAAAGCATCATCGCCTGGTAATAGACATACCTGATGTTATTCGGGGCGAAAGAGTGCAGAATCGAATACTCCCTGTAAGCGTCCATCCATCTCAGTTCGGACGAATAAAATCCGGCGAGCCGCTCATGTTTCGCGACCTCATGCGCACAGACTATGAGTGTGAATTTCGGGGGAGCGAATGCCATCTCGGCGAAAGCGATGTCATTTTCGGTCAGTGAGACATGGTCTAGATATTCCATCCATTTGCGAGCTTCTTCGGTTTTGCTCAAACCTGTCGCGCTGAGTGTATCGTTTCGAATATACGCGGCTTTGTAGGCGTCGATTCCGAATGTGTCGAGAAACCATCTCGTATGGCTCGCGGCGAGATAATAACTCATCCCGATGCGACCGACATAAAAACCGCCTTCTCGGAAATTCCTGTTCAATAGATTTTCGGGAGCGGTTTCTCTCGGGAAGAACGGTTTCCCGGTGAGCGGGTCGATAGCTTCCCTGAGAGCCGCCGCCCACTGGTGATGCGTGAGGTCGTTGCCGGTGTTCCACTCGATACCCTCCGCAATTCCCTCGCCGTACGAACCGAGCATCGACGAGCCGAAAAATGCAATGCCCATCGAAGCCGAAATCACATGCACAAGCTCGTGCTTCAGAGAGCGAATCTGGCTTTTTGAATATTCGACATGAATCTCGCCTGTCCACGGTTTCGCGTAAACGCCGGGACCCACTCCGGTGAGAAACGATTTCGTTTTCCGGTCGGGATAAACATAAGCCCTGAGAATTCGGGACGGAGCGGTTTCGAGTTCGTTCACGATTGACCAGTAGTAGTATTCGTGAAGTTCGGCTATTCTCTCGATATCCTTTTCTATTTCGCTTTGTTTCGGATAACGGATTATGTAATGTTCGGTCTGAACTTTTCCGTCAAGTTTGTGTTCGAGATAATTCCGAGTTATCTCGATTCCCAACGGACCCTGAAAATACAATCCGGCGATAATGAGCACGGCGGTCAGCGAAAAAGCCTGGATTTCCGGAAGGAATTTGTCGGGATTAATCAAATTCGACGGAATATTTTTAATCCCGTACTTCTGGAACCTCGTGTCCGCCATGACAATCGCGGAAATCATCGCGATGAAACCGGCAAGCAGAGTCAGTACGCGGCTGTAAAGAAAACCCGGATCAAGGTTCGCCTCCTGTTCGTAAAGGGGAAGGTCTATCGAGCCGACGAACGGGTCGTTCATTCCGATTGTATGACCCGCTGCAAGCCTGATTAGCACTCTCGCGAAAAATACCAGAACGATGAACCAGTAAAGAAGATAGGCTTTCGGTCGCGATGATGTTGCTGTCGCGCACATCGAACCGAGTCCGGCGGAGAAGAAAACGCTCACGAGCGGGATTGTGAAATAAAAACCCAATCCGGTCAGGAAATTGCAGTTTTTAACCGAAAAAACGAGTCCCAGAAGAATGATAAGAACGAACGGAAGAAACAGAAGCCATCCGACCGCAAGCAGTACGCCGTGAAAAATTCCCCACACGACCAGCCTTGAATGCGGTCCCTGCGAAAACGGACTTCTCTCGGCAAGATGTTTCCGCTGTGAGTCGAATTCGCGAATAATAAGTATCGCGGTGAAATGGCAGAGGAAAAGCGCGACAATCGCCGCGAATTCATAAGATAGAAGGTTGAGCATCGCGATTCGGCTTGATGCAAAAGCCAGAATCACCATCAACACCATCATTGATTTGTAGCCAATCCATCGGATTGCGTTGAAATACGCATGCGAACGAAAATTCGAGTAATTCTCGACGCTTTTATCTGTGAATGACGATGTTCGTTTCATTAACGGAAAAGCCGGATTTTTTCCGGTGATGAAAGTATATCACACGATTCGAGCGGGATTGGATTCAGCGGGCAGGTTTGAAAAGCGGTAACGGAGTGTTAAAATTCACATGCATTTTATCAATGATTAACCGGGGCGGACGATGGAGGAACTTAATAATGAACCGGCCAACATTAATCGCTATTCTCGCCGTGATGATTTTGCTCGCGCTCTCATGCGTGGAAAAACAAGACGAAACGGACCTCGGCCCTCGTGGCGAAGTGGAAAATGAAACCGTAACTCTTCCGCAGGATGAAACCGGGGAACAATCGGATGAAAAAGATCTCGCGGGAACCCTAACTCCTACCGGGCTTCCGCTCCCCCCGAATGTCGTAACCGATGACGAAAAAATTCAGTACGCCATGGAACTTCTTCAGCAGGGCGATGATATCAACGCGGTTATCATTCTCGAGGGAATATGGTCGAGCGCGCCCGAACGCGATGACCTTCCCGCTTTGCTTGTCCAGGCTCATACTCAATATGTTCGACGGATTTCAACCATGCGGGGAATTGACATGGAAATCCTCAACGAAGTCTTGTACTCCCATCTGCAGCGAATACTCGAATTCGAGCCTGATAACGCGGAAGCCGCCGCGGGTTTGTCATCGGTTCAGATGTTCTACGAAAATCGCGGACTCACTCTTCCCGCCGAGATTAATCCACTGGCTTTCCTTCCGGGTGAAGTACCCTCCGGCGGAACCGGACAGGAAGCCCCGAAGGGCGCTATTACACTGTCGGGCGACTGATTCAAACATAATTCGAATCGGGGCGAACACTGCTTGAATGGAATCACGAATGTCTGATTTTATCGAATACAACAAATCCGGTCGCGTCGAACGGCGAAAATGCCGCGAGGTGAAGG
>OMKS01003365.1_pt1 | contig 12783 bp, 9 predicted proteins | sample 1674721 | NCBI WGS metagenome assembly OMKS01 (sample SAMN06264996, study PRJEB25208) | sediment metagenome | isolation source: hot spring sediment | place: USA: California | collected 2014-09-02 | reverse complement strand
TCGTGGGCTCGGAGATGTGTATAAGAGACAGCTCCCAGAGCCCGAATGTACCCACAGATTCTTTTGACGAGGCATGAAATATAATCGACGAAGCCATAGAAGCCCACGGCGGCTGACCCGACGCGTTCAGGGTTCAAGGATGATTATGAAGATGCCTGAGTCAGGTGGTTCATTCCAGAATGCCCCCGGCCAATGCTGAAAAGTCGGATTTTCGTCCGAACTTCCGCTTTCGCTGTTCGTATTTGGCCTAAAATCGCGGATTTGACAATTCGTGCGTTTGAGGCTATAATTGTTCCCATGAAGTTGCGATGTCTACTGATGCTCGTTGGTTTCCTTGCTCTGGCCGCACATGATGCGATTGACCACGTGCCATCTTTTGGGACTGTGCCCGGTGCGGACATCGATCTTCATGAGCATTCAGGCCACGAGCATTCTGTTGCCAACCAACAGAATGCGGACCCCGACCACGGCCAGGACCACGACTGCACAAATCACGCCCACAGTGTCGTGACTGTCGCCGTAAAAAGGGTGGACACGCTGAACACGGCGCCCCTGGTCGCCATCGCCATCGCCATCTTTCCAATTCATCTCTGTAACGCGACAAATCAGAATCCGTGTTGTAGCTCATTGCCGTCGGCGGAAATGGCGTTCTGCGAGGTTCCAGTGTACCTTTCTGCGCAGACGCTGCTACTTTGATTCTATCCTCTCTATCCTGACCGAACGCCCACAGGCGGGTTCCACTGCCTCCAGGGCGGCAACACCCCGGACACCTCCGACTCTGTATCACGGGGGTGATGACGTCTGAGTAACGGTCACTCCACAGAAACCACGTGAATCCACTCAGGAGATACTGTATGAACACATTCTATCGCATAAGTAGCCGGCGTCCCGACAAATCGTGCAGTCCGGCCTCAGTATTGGCCTCCGTCGTGTGGCTGACTCTGGTTCTCGGGCCGGCGGGCGTCCATGCAGCCGACACATTCCCCACGACTCCGGAAGTACCTGCCGATTCTGTGGGCGAATATGAATCCGTCATATCGACCCCGAACGAACCCTCCGGGGAACTGCTCTTGAGCGATGCTCTAGCCCTTGCGATACGTCACAATCCGACATTGAAGGCCGTTTCACTGGAAGTCCGTGTACAGGAAGCACAAGCGTTGCAGGCGGGTTTGCGGCCGAATCCCGAACTCCAACTGGAATTGGCGGATTTTGGCGGGTCCGGCACCCGGCGAAGCCTGCATGGAGCCGAAACGACCCTTCAACTGGGCCAGTTGATTGAACGTGCCGACAAACGCCGCAAACGACTTGAGGTCGCCGACTTCGCTCGGGAGGTCGCCCAGTCCGAATTCGACGTGCAGAGACAGGCCGTGATGCTTCTGGCTACCGAGGCCTTTGTCGGTGTTCTTCATGCCCAGGAACAGAGGGTCCTTGCGGAGCAACTGTGCCAGACCTGCAGCAATCTGGAAGAAGCCGTGGGACAGCGCGTAGCAGCAGGCAAAGACCCGGAGATCGAACTCATCCGAGCGAAGATACTCGTGGCCGAGGCGGATATCCGAGCCCGCCGATCCGCCAGCGACCTGGAAGAGTCTCGTCTGCTCCTGGCATCTACATGGGGCGGCACGGAGGCCCGGTTTGAGCGAGCCGTCGGCCGGTTCCGCGAAGTCTATGACGTACCTGATCGTCAGACACTGGTTCACCGACTTGCGGACAATCCGCGACTGCTGCGATGGGCCCATGAGAAGTCGCGACGACGGGCGCAATTGGACCTGGAGCGTGCCCGGGCCGTCTCCGATATTGAACTCGGGGCCGGCGTGCGGCGTTTCGAGGACGGTGATGATACCGCGTTCATCGTCGGACTGACCATACCACTTCCCTTGTTTGACCGCAACCAGGCCGGTATTCAGGAAGCGTCCGTCCGACATGCCCAGGCCATTCAACAGGCCCGAGCGGAAGAGATCCGCGTCCGGACCGAACTGTTGCGGAACGTGGAGGAATTATCCCGTGCTCTCAGCGAGATACGAGTACTCGAAACGCAGGTACTGCCTGCATCGCAACAAGCGCTGGAATCCATCCAGTTGGGCTACAGAGACGGTAAATTCGACTATCTGCACGCCCTGGATACACAGCGCACGACATTCGACAGTCGCAGCCGCTACATCGATGTGCTTCGAGACTACCATTCGATCAGGGCGAACATTGAATGCATGTTGGGGCAATCTCTGGATTCGCTGAAATAAGGAATACTCATTATGAAAAAGAGAACTCTCAGGATACGGCCCACGGCCGTGTTATTGCTCTGGATAGCGGCTTTCAGCCATAACCCGCGGACATTGCCGGCGGCCGATCATGGACATGCGCACAGCAGCGAGCGATCCGTAGCGGTGACCGTCTGGACGAAAATCGCCGAGGTCTTCGCCGAATACCCCTACGTTGTCGCAGGTAAACCCGCATCATTCGTGACACACGTTACGCGACTGGCGGACTTCTCTCCTTTGCGAGAAGGCGCCGTGACGTTCGTTATGTCCGGTTCCGGACGTACACTCGAGCACATCGAGAACGCTCCCAAACGTCCCGGTATCTACATACCGGATCTCACATTCCCTTCAGCCGGTAAATGGTCGGTCTCGGTGCAGATTCCTCATGAGCAAGGCAGACACGACATACCTCTGGGCGATGTCGAGGTCTACCCCAATCAGGACGCGGCCGACCATGCTCCGGACCAGCCGGAGGTCGAGGGAATCAGCTTCCTGAAGGAGCAACAGTGGGTTATGCCGTTCATGGTGCAGACCGTAGAGGCTCGTGTCGCCGATAGTGTGCCGCAGGTCATTCTTCCGGACACGACCCTTGCAAGCACCGGAGAACGCTCGTTCGTCTTTGTGCAATTGGGCGGCGAGACCTTCGAGTTGCGAAGGGTTACATCCGAAATGCGTTCAGACGGTACTGTCATCATTTCGCAGGGATTGACCCCCGGCGAGCATGTTGTGACCAAGGGTGTCGGTTCGGTAGCGCTTGCGATGGGAAGCACCGCCGGTGACAGAATAGACCCTCGCACAGTGGCCGTTACCGCCGAGCAGATCAAGCGATTCAGGATTGCCACTAAAGCGGTGGAGGCCGGAGGTGTCGATGCATGGATCACTGTACCGGGCGAAATCACCATCAATGACGACCGCATGGTCCATGTCGTACCACGGGCGGCAGGCACTGCTCGATCGGTTCATGCAAAACTCGGTGATGTTGTCCAGGCCGGCCAGATTCTGGCTGTATTTGAGAGCCGCAGCCTGGCGGACGCCAAGGCGGCATACATGGCGGCCGGTCAGCGTCTCGAACTGGCCCGCAGCAGCTACCAGCGGGAAGAGGGGCTGTATGAGAAGAAGGTCTCGTCCCAACAGGACTACCTCGCCGCCAAACAGGCCTATGAAGAGGCCCAGATTCAATGGAGCACCACGCGTCAGAAGCTGCTGACGTATGGCTTGAAGATCGCCGACCTGGAGACCCTGTCGTCGGAACCCGAGGAGGATTTCACGATATACCGAATGGTCGCCCCGTTTGACGGGACTGTGATAAGCAAGCATCTGGCGCTCGGTGAGGTCGTGGATGAGACATCCGAAGTCTTTGTGATCGCCGATCTTCGTAATGTCTGGGTCGATCTGGTGATCAATGAGACCAACATCGGGTCTGTACAGGCAGGTCAGTTGGCGGAGGTGTCTCTCATCGACGGCCAGTCGAAGGTGCAGGCTTCCATACACTATGTGGACCCCATCGTTGATCCCAAGACAAGAACGGCTGTTGTCCGCGCGACGCTGGACAATACCTCGGGCAGGTACAAGCCAGGGCGGTTTGTTCGCGGAAGAATCCGGGTCGGAGGTGCGGACAGCGCCCTCAAGATACCGGCCGCCGCTGTTCAACTGATTGATGACCATACAATTGTCTTTGTCAAGTGTCCGGAAGGCTTTGAAGTGCGGCCGGTGACGTTGGGGATGTCCAACAACAACGAGGTCGAGATTGTCGATGGGCTCACGTCCGGTGACGAGGTCGTCACCGAAAATGCCTTTCATCTGAAAGCCGAACTGGAAAAACAGGCGGCTGGAGCCGGTGGCGGCCATGGACATGTTCACTGAGACTTTAGGAGTCTATTGATATGATACCGAAAATCGTCGAGTCGGCTCTGCGATACCGACTCCTGGTATTCCTGATCGCCATCGGGGTCTGCGCGGCGGGCATCGTCGCCCTGGCTCGCCTGCCGATTGATGCCTTTCCCGATATCAGCCCCAACATGGTGCAGGTATTCGCCGAGATCGAGGGCATGGCGCCGGAGGAAGTCGAGCAGCTTGTGACACGGCCGGTGGAAGTCGCTGTACGGGCAATTCCAGGCGTGAAGAAGGTACGCTCGATTTCATCTCTTGGTCTTTCAACGGTCAACGTATATTTCGAAGATGATGTTGACATCTATTTTGCACGCCAGCTTATCGGGGAACGGCTCAAGCTCGCCGAAGAAGGGATTCCATCGGCCGTGAATATGCCTCACGGTCTTGAGATGGGACCGGTCGCCAGCGGCATGGGCAAAATCCTATCCTACTATTTTGACGCCAATGACATGGATATCGCCGACGTCCGGACGCTTCAGGATTGGGTCGTCAAACGCGAAATTGAGAGTGTGCCCGGTGTCGCCAAAGTGGTCAGTCAGGGCGGATATGTCCGTCAGTACGAAATCCAGGTCGATCCGGATCGCCTGCTTGCATACGGGCTCAGCATCGAGGATGTGGCCGATGCGGTGGAGAACAACAATGCGAATGTCGGCGCCGGTCTTGTCCGACGTGGCAGTGAAGAGCTGATCGTTCGGAGCCTGGGACGGCTTGAGAAGGAATCCGATATCGGACAGATCGTCGTCAAGACGGTAGACGGCCGTCCCGTATTTGTCCGGGACCTGGCGGATGTCCACTTTGGAAATGCTTTCCGCCGCGGTGTTGCTGTTCTTGACGGCGAAAAGGAAGTCGTCGCCGGTGGTGTATACAAGCTGCATCGGGCCAATTCCTTCAGTGTGATTAACAAGCTCAAGCAACGTATCGACCGGATCAATGAGACGCTCCCCGGAGGCGTCCGAGTTGTGACCTACTATGACCAGTCGCAACTCGTCCGCAACAGCATTCGTACAGTGCGAGGCTCACTGCTTCTGGGTCTGGTCCTTGTGTGCCTGGTGGCATTCCTCTTCCTCGGTGATGCACGCAATGCACTGATCATGGTCTGCTCGATGCCCTTCTCGGTATTGTTCGCCTTAGTCCTCATGAAGCGATACGGCATATCGGGGGACCTAATCTCATTTGGAGGCATAGCGATTGCGCTCGGCATGATCATCGATTCCACCATCATCATGGTCGAAAAGATCCAGACCGCTGTGCGAGGGACCTCCAACCCATCATCCGTATTTGAAACGATCAGGTCAGCTTCTGCTGAGATCGGACAACCGATCGTCTTTGCCGTTCTGATCATCGTTGTCGTCTTCCTGCCGATCTTTACGCTGGGCGAGGTCGAGGGAAAGATGTTCCGGCCGCTGGCGTTCGCCGTAGCCACGACAATGGCCGGCTCACTGGTTTATGCCCTCATCATAGCACCCGCGTTCTATCGGCTGCTGCACAGGCCGTCGGTCGCGCCTCGCGTGCGAGGTGAACGTGTGTTGTCCATGATTTTGGCTGTTTACGAGTCGGCTTTAAGACGGTTATTGAAACACCCGATCATCGTGACGGTATTGATTATCTGTATGATAGTCGGCGGTGTGAGCACGTTCTTTCAGTTGGGGCGGGAATTCGTACCCACCCTTCAGGAAGGGACGATCCAGTGCCTTGGATATATGAATCCGAATATTTCACTCGATCAGATCAAGGAAACCGCTACGGCGATCTCGAAGGATATTATCGAGATGCCGGAAATCGAACACATCGTCGCCGATATTGGATACGGAGAGGTCGGACCCCATGTGCATCATACGAACTTTGCCTGTATGACAGTGACACTGGCTCCAAGAAAACAATGGACCAGTGCTCGAACGCAAGAGCAGTTGGTCCAACAGATCAATGAACGTATCCAGCACGACCTGGGTGTCAACGTCAGCTTCTCACAGCCGATCAGTCATGAACTCGATGGGATGGTCTCCGGCGTGGGGGCTCAGGTGGCGGCCAAAGTGTTCGGCCATGACACCGATACACTTCAAGCCATTGCCGGCCAGATTGAGCATGTCCTGGCGGATATGCGGGGCGTGGCGGACCTGCGAATCGAGCAGATGTCCGGTCAGACACAGTTGCAGATCCGTCTTGATGCAGATCGTCTGGCCCGATACGGGCTGAACAAACGGGAGGTTCAAAATCTGGTCCACGATGCACTGACAGGGCGTCAGGTCGGACAGGTCTTCGAGGGCGAAAAGGCCTTTCGCATTCTCGTGCGTTTCAGGGACCCGTATCGTCAGGATGTGGAAGCCGTGGCTGGAATGCTCGTCGGCCTCCCAACCGGCGGTTATGTGCCTCTTCGCGAGATCAGCGATATCAGCACGGTGACAGGTTTGCGACAGATCACCCGTGAAGACACACAACGGTACACGTCGGTACAGTGTAATGTGCGGGCTCGCGATGTCGGTGGGTTTGTGACCGAAGCACAGGAGAAGGTCGCAGCAGCGGTAACACTGCCTCCAGGATATCGCATCGATTGGGGTGGGCAATTCGAGCTTCAGCGGGCCGCTAATCAGCGTCTGATGATTGTGGTTCCGGTAACGCTCTTCCTGGTCGTCGTGATGCTTTACGGTTTGTTCGGCTGTCTCAAGAACGTCGCCTTGATCCTGCTCAATATCCCCCTGGCTCTTGTCGGTGGCGTTGTTGCCCTGAAACTTACTCAGGGTAACATCAGCATTCCATCTTCGATCGGTTTCATCGCCCTGTTCGGCATCGCACTGACGGATGGCCTTGTGCTCATCTCACGATTCGAGTACCTTCGCCAACAAGGTCTCACATTACATGAGGCAGTTATCCAGGGGGCTCGCTCGAAGCTGAGACCCGTACTGATGACGACACTGACTACCGCGCTGGGGCTTTTGCCTCTGGTGCTGGCCACAGGTGTCGGTTCTGAAGTGCAGCGACCTCTTGCCATCGTCGTCATTGGCGGTCTCATCTCATCGACACTGCTGACATTGGCCGTGTTACCAACGCTTTACCTGCACATCTCCAGCATCGGTCGAAAATGGGCTTTGGCAAGAGAATGAGATGATTACCAACACAGTTGAATATACGGAAATCAGGTCTGGGAGGGCCGATGGCACGGATGTGATGCGCAGATTCGCACCGTCCCTTCTTGTCTTGGGATGTATAGTCACTCTCACAGGTTGCAGTACTCCAACCGCCCACCTCGCCCAGCAGGGTCGCGTGGAGTTGATCAGGCAGGGATCAGAGAAAATCCACATTCCATGGGCAACCGTCCAGGAGAATGACGAGGGCTTTGTGGTATCCGGTACGCTCAGGCGTCGAGATAGCGTCGGTACGGCAATTTGGACCCACGTTGACATAACTGTCTGTGACACTGCCGGGGCGATGGTGCGTCAGGCATACTCAGAACCCATCGCCGTGCCACGAAGGAAGGTCGGAGGCTTGGGGCATCTGACACGGTTTCGGGCAGTCTTCGATGCGCCGCCCCCGAAAGCGGGGTCCATCCAGGTGGCCGTGTGCTTCGATACGCACGAACCTGCCTCGCGGTAATGGCATGCCCAGTGTTGCCTTCCGACATTTTCGACAGCGTCGGCGCTCCGAACTGTAACGTAAGAACTTACGCGGCTCAATACCCGGCCCGTATGTACCCCTGTCAACGCTTCAAGCACGTCCTTGCGGACGTACCCACATGACTCGGGGCCAGCGTGGATCGCTACTCCTTGTCAATTACTGGCGCTTCCGAAACTTATCCTACGTCATCGGAACCAGTCTGAAGCCCTTGCCTTGTTACACTCGCTAAGTGCTCACAAACCCCTCATAACCCGAGCCTACGTCTCTGCTGGTTATGGGGAGACTTTTGGCCAGATTTGGCCAAGTTGGGCGTTTGATGGATTTTGCGGGTTATGGCTCTGTTCGGAACAGAGACACCGGCTTGGAAGGGCGTGAATCGTAACCCCTTTGTACATAGTACGTTACAAAAGAAAACGCCGACACGTTTTCGTGCCGGCGTTTTTAGTGAACCGTGGGGCCGGTGCTATTTGCAACGGCCCGGAGAATAGTGACGTCGAGATTCAAACCCACGACCCTCCGGTTATGAGCTTCCGATCAATTTCTGAAGCAAAGCAGGAGCAGCGATTCCTGCTGGCTCGGTTCCCACAAAGGCAAACTGAAACCATCGAGATCTCTGCCGAATTGACTCGTTTTTCCAGCAAAAGATCGGTTTATAACTCCATTCCAGCGCACTACTTACATCAATTGGCCCCACTTTTTTGCAGGAATCTCTTGCGCCCGCACGGCCCGGGCGCTACCCTGGACTCATGTGATGAAAACTCAATCTGAAAGGGTGAATCATGAGTCTTGGAATACGGAAGATCATCGTTGTTATGTTGATTGCTGGCATCTTTCTGGCGACCAACATCCTGGTCATCGCCAACTGGCTGGCTGACCACGGAGTGGCGGAGAAAGCTGGATGGGTACGCCGTGAGTTCCTCACGGGAACGACCATCGCAGTGGTTCTAGCGTTACTCATACTCCTGGTTAACCCTGTGGGGCGGGTCACCAGCCTCGGCAGGAGGTGTCCGGTGTGCGATCACCGGCTCATTACCAGAGGCAGGTATTGTCCGGAGTGTGGGAGCAGTGTGAAGGGATAGGATGGAACGAGTTGTTCTGGCTTGCTGTCCGGCTGGAAACAATTGAGTTTATGGGCGAAGAGAGGCCCTGGCAAGCGTTATAAAGGCTCTCATGGGGCGTTTTCCAATATAACCGGGTCGATCGACGACTGATGTGGCTGGCGGAACTACAGGATTATCTTCTGCTGGCCGGCATCGAAGCGGGCGACCTTCTCTTCGACCAATCCCATCATAGCCATCTGCAGTGCTGTCTGGACGCGGTAGGCCAGGTCCATTGTGCTGAGGGTGTTGGGGTCGTTGTTGCGGCAGCATTCGAGGAACCTGCTCCAGTAGCCGGTGAAGTCCTCGCCGTGTTCGATGGCAAACCGCTGGGCCTTTTTGGGTGAGCCTTGGGTCGGGGTGAAGACAATTTCGTTACCCTGGATGGTCAGTGTGCCGTCGAAACCCCGGATGATCGGAATGCGCTGACCCGATCCCCTGCTGCCGGTGCCGGGATAGTCGTTGCCCTGGGTGCCAAGGATGGCGATCGTTATGCCCTGCGGGTAGTCGATCAGGGCGTTGAATGTGTCGGGGATTTCACGCTCCTGGTAACGGAACTTGCCTCCGGCGGCGACGGCTTTGGAGGGTATTCCGAGGTTCAGGATGTGGGCTACAGGCGTGAACGAGTGCGGGAACAGGTCGGTCGAAGGACCTCCGGCGTAGTCTTTGTACATTCTCCAGCGGAAGAACCGGCTGACATCGAAGGGACGCTCGGGTGCGGATGCGAGGAATGCTTTCCAGTCAAGGTCCGGGCCCGGTTGGGCGTTGGGGTCATCAATGGGCATGCCGCGTTCACCCCAGTCACCTACACGGAAGTAGCCACATTCGGCGTGAATGGGCTGGCCAATGAGGCCCTCGTCAACCAGTTTGCGCATCTGGTGCCACGCGCTGTCGTACATGCCCTGGGTTCCGAGTTGGAAGACTCTGCCTGTTTCTTTGACGACGGCGGCGAGCTTTTTGGTCAATTCGAATTGCGTCCAGTGGGTTACGGGCTTTTCACAGTAGACGTTCTTGCCGGCGTTGAGGGCGTCGATTGCCTGATAGCCGTGGATATGGTCGGGGGTGGCGATACACACAACGTCGACGTTGGGGTCGGCGAGCAGCTCCCGGTGGTCCGTGTAGGGCTTGGCGCCATAGCCTGAGGCGGTCTTGTCGAGTCTGGGGCGGTAGGCGTCGCAGGCGGCCACTATTTCAACGTTAGCACCTTTGCCCTTAAGGTAGTGGACGGCCTGGAGATGGGCTTGTGCACGGCCTCCGCAGCCAATAAAGCCTACGCCGAGCTTCTCATTGGCACCTCGGACCGAGTTGGCTCCGGCTATGCTGACGACGGCAGCGATGGCTCCGGCTCGGTTGATGAACTGTCTTCTGGTGATTTCTGATGCTGCATTAGCGGAAGATCTGTCGGCGGACATGGTATTTTCCCTTTCAGTTTCTGTACTTCGCCGGAAGCTGCTTTGCCATGTCACGTGATAACGGGTGCCAAAGAGCCTCATTGGAGGACTCAGGAATCTCCTGTACAGCCTGAGACTCCTGCCCGATCAGTGTGTTCGAATAGAGGCTCACAGTCAAGTCTATATCGGAATGTCGCAGAACAGACTGTGTAGCCTTTGGATGGACCCCACTGGCTGCTTGGATACGTGGCCGGATCTCCAGCACCGCTGCCCCCTGCCAGACCCATAAGAAGCCACCGTGAGCGGCCAGAGCGGATCAACAGCCGGATACATGATAAACTGGTCAACTGCAGTCTGTTCCTGCATCTGGATAAGATGGAACTCATGGTGGAACGCCGGCAAATTGATTACAATCACCATCGGCCGCACAGCGGCCGATTACATAAAATCTGGGCATTACTGTCAAACATCGAAGATCGTTGTTGGCAGCATATGAATGATGCTTGGAGTGAGTATGGCGATGATACGAGGCATGTGGGTGCTGTGTTGGCTGTATCTTGGAGTGGCGCCATTGCTCGCAGCCACCTGCTTGACCGATGGGCCCATGGTCTATCCTGATGACGACTGGCTGGCAGCCTCGCCGCAGAGTCGGGGCGTGAATGCAGTGGGTCTACAGAAGTCGCTGGACTACTTGGGCGCAAATGCCGGCGGTGTTGGTACCGACGAGATGGTTATCATTCGCGATGGTTATCTCATATGGCAGGGTCCGGGGGCCGACAACGTTCATGAGATATACTCATGCACCAAGACGTTCACCAGCACGGCGATGGGGCTGCTGATCACTGACGGGACTATCACCGCTGACGATTTTGCGGTTGAATACCTGCCCTCTCTGGACGACCGCTACCCGCAGTATGCCCGCATCAGGTTGAGCCATCTGGCGGCAATGACTTCCGGCTATGACAGCGTTATGGGAGACGGATGGACCTTGTATGGAAAAGATCCCGCCAAGTATCGGGAACATGTGCTGTCGTATACCGTGCCAGGTCCCACTGTTTGTCGCCGGCACGTCGTTCAAATACCACGATCCTGGTGTACATCTGCTGGGTTGGATACTGACCCGCACAGCTCGACAGCCGCTTGAGCAGCTCTTCAGGGAGCGTGTGGCCGGGCCTATCGGCATGAAGCACTTCAACTGGTCAAATTATGGCGACAGAGGCGGCGTGCTGTTCAACAATCCCGCGGGCACACCCGGGCAGGGCCAGGGAGGAGTGTATTCGAGCCCTCGCGATCTGGCACGCTACGGCCTGCTATTTCTCAACAGGGGCAAATGGAAAGAGCGACAGATTCTGGATGCCTCTTTCGTCGTCAGAGCTACGTCCAACCAAGTCCCGACCGCGCTCGAAACCCCGTACTTCGATCTGACCGGCAGATACGGCTTTTTCTGGTGGACCAACGACATCCGAGCCAACGGTACGCGACCATGGCCGTCGGCTCCGGCCGACGCATACGCCGCGCATGGTGCCGGTCGGAATTTCATTTTCGTGATCCCAGAATGGCACATGGTCATCGTCAGGCTGTCGACAGCTGCGTCGGGAGACATCAGTACAGGAAAAGTGCCCAGTGGTGTATGGGAGCAATTCTTCCAGCGTCTCAGGGACGCTGTAGAACAATAACCGTAGGGCAAGCCAGCTTACCCCGTAACCCCCCTGCCGCTGTACGCCGGAGGAACTGGGGATTACATGAGCCAGCAAGTGCCTCTGCGGCAACCACTCGCATTTGCTGTCCCGTTTTTGTGTAACTTTTTGTGTATAAACCAGTGTAAAAACACTCCAGAAACCAGTTCGAATTCAATCTGAAAACAGTACATAAGTCTTTGTCACAGCTGACGTTAGTGCTTGTCTTTACTGGACTTACGATTCGTCTTTTTATTCTTCCCAAGCTGAACGTCGTGGGTTCGAATCCCATCGCCCGCTTTTGTCATAGTCATTTCCAATGACCTGCGACAGATCAGTTTTATCTGAGCCGCCCTCAGAATCGTCCAGATTGGCTTTTTGTGTAACGTTTTGTGTAACATCCTGCCCAGGAACTCGTGCATGATGCTCGATTTAAGGCGGCTCTATAAGCAGTGACGTATCACACGCCGGGCTCTTCAGATTGCAGAACTTAAAGGAGAGCGAGCCCTGAGACAGACAGCAGTGAGCGGTTTGTCAGCAGATTGAGGCTGAGGCTATTGCCAGAACCGGGGACTGGGCATAGAAGCTCCATCACGTCCGCACTATCTGACCTTGTGTCAACATCTTGATTGCCGCCTTAATGTTATCCGGCAGGTCGGGCCAACTCTGGATCATTACGGCCAATTCAGGGTATGTGCGCACCGTTTCAGGTAAGCACGCGGGTAAGACACTTCCTGGAGATTCGCTAAGTCCTTTGTGCGCAGTGGGTTGCGCGGAGGTGGTTAGGTGATTATGAGTCCCCTGCTCTACCGCTGAGCTACGAGCCCTCATGGTTAGTGGCAGAATTGTATGGCGTCGGGGCGGG
>OMKS01003364.1_pt1 | contig 12783 bp, 7 predicted proteins | sample 1674721 | NCBI WGS metagenome assembly OMKS01 (sample SAMN06264996, study PRJEB25208) | sediment metagenome | isolation source: hot spring sediment | place: USA: California | collected 2014-09-02 | reverse complement strand
TTATGCTGAGAATCCGCGTTCATGTCGCAAAATCAAAGATTAAAAATCAAAATGCAAAACCACACATCAAAATTCAAATAGTTTGATTTGCCGGTGGACTATCCACATCGGCGCCGTGAACCGGTAAAGTCGTCTGAACGGGTACGAATTGACAGCTTTTACCAGCGGCTTAAACGGCTGGAACCGATGCTTGAACAGCAAAATTAAAAAAGCGAGTTGCTTTTTGTGAGTATCCGCAAAAACCCGATAGGGTTAAAAGTCGCATAGTCGGGAGCGTGCCCCCGGCAGGCAGGTTTGCTTTGTTGTCCAACCCCGACAGGACGTACACAGTACATCCATGCTATCCGTTTCCGCAAGCACCAAATTTTCCGGCATTACCCCACATCGACCAGGCCAAGTGTATCGCCGAAGCGTCGGATCAATTCGCTGCGCAGCGCGGCCGCGTCGGGTCGGCTCAGCATCGGATCGGCGGCAATCAGAGCAAAGGCGTCGCGGCGGGCTAGATTCAGCAGATCGAAATCATCGATGATATTGGCCAGTTTCAAATCGGGCAGGCCGTGCTGCCGCGTGCTGAACAACTCGCCCGGCCCGCGCAGACGCAGGTCGTGCTCGGCAATTTCAAAGCCGTCGCGGCTGCGCGTCATCATCTCCAGACGGCTGACGGCCTCGGAGTCTTCGGTCTCGGCGAACAAAAAACAGTACGATTTGTTCTGGCCGCGTCCGATCCGCCCACGAAGCTGATGCAGTTGCGCCAAACCGAAACGATTGGCGTTTTCAATGACCATCATCGTCGCGTTGGGCACATCCACGCCGACTTCAATCACCACCGTCGAGACCAGGACATTCAGTTCACCGCTGCGGAAGGCCTCCATCGTACGGCGTTTTTCCTCGGCGGTCATCTGGCCGTGCAGCAGTCCCACACGAAACTCGACAAAGACCCGCTCTTTCAGTCGGCGGTATTCATCGACCGCGGCCTTGAGGTCGCTGTCGTCATTTTCCGTGTCGGCGTCGATTCGCGGATAGACGAAATACGCCTGACGTCCGGCCCGCAGACGCTGACGAATAAACTCCATCGCCGCGTCGCGGTGATGCGGCTGAACCCAGCGCGTAATGACCTCGCCGCGTCCGGGCGGACAATGGCGGATGGTCGAGACATCCAGATCGCCGAAGACCGTCATCGCCAGGGTCCGTGGAATCGGCGTGGCGGTCATTACCAAACAATGCGGATTGCTCCCTTTTCGCAGCGTGGCCCGCTGATGCACGCCGAACTTGTGCTGCTCATCAATAATGACCAGTCCGAGGTCGGCAAACTGAATGTCGCTTTGCAGCAGCGCGACCGTCCCGACGACGATATCGACTTGTCCGTCGGCAACGCGGCCGAGCAGCGCCTGCCGTTTGCCGCCGGTGATGCCGCCGGTAATCAATTCACGCCGCACGCGGCTGCCCTTGAGAAACCGCTCGATGCTGTCATAGTGCTGCCGCGCCAGGATCTCGGTCGGCGCCATAATGACCGTTTGCCGCTTATTGGCCACCGCCGCCAGCGCCGCATACAGCGCAACGACCGTCTTGCCGGAGCCGACATCGCCCTGCAGGAGCCGATTCATCGGAATACGCCTGGCCAGATCGCCGCAGATCTCGGCAATCACCTGATTCTGGTCATCGGTCAGCAAAAACGGAAACCGCTTGCGAATGCGTCGGTCGATGTGCTCATCAATCTTGATTTCCGGGGCCGGGGTGGTATGCCGCAAATGATACCGCTTCAGCGCCAGGCCCGCCTGCATCAAAAACAATTCATCGTACTTGAGTCGCCGCTTGGCGCGGGCAAGCTGCTTTTCATCGGCGGGATTGTGAATGGCGGCATAGGCCTCGGCGCGACCGATAAGCTGGTTTTTTTTAAGAAACGCCGGTACGAACAACTCAGGCATCAGCGGCGCAAGCAGGGCAAGGTTGGTCCGAATAATCTTCTTGATCCGCCAGGCGGGCAGTTTGCCGCTGGCCGGATACACCGGCCCGCTGAACGGCTCGGCGGCATCGGCGCGCGGGCCTTCCAGTATCATAAATCGGGGATTGGTCAGTTGAAGCATATGCTTATAGCGGCTGACGGTTCCGTGCACCAGCAGATGCCGGCCCGGCTCAAGCTGATTGACCAGATACCCGCCGTGAAACCACAGCACCCGACAATAGCCCGTGCCGTCGGCCAGCATAATCTCAAAGACCGGCTTTCGCCGATGGGGATGATAGTCAGTCGATTCAATCAGCCCCATCAGCGAGACTTTTTTGCCCGCTTCCATCCGGGCGATGGGAATCGGTTCGGGCATAAACACCCAGTCGCGCGGGAAATACTCCACTAAGTCCCCCGCTGTGCGCACCTGCAACTCGGCCAGCGCCTCGGCGCGCGCCGGTCCGACGCCTTTGAGAAACTGCACCGGCGTATCGAGGGTCATCGGTGATGTGGCCGTCTGTTCCATAGCCTCCGATTATCGCCGCCGGCGGCGGCTTTGCAACCCCAAAGTCACGTTTCCATTTCGGTGGATTTCAAAAAAATATCCCTAATTCCCGGGGTTCTTTCAGGTTTTGGTTAAAATATCCGGCGGATACGATATTTACATAAAAGCGCTTAATTGGTTCTGCGACATATTGAACAAGAAACCTCTGTTATGGAGAAAAAATGAGACCGCTGAGCACCGGATGGATGAAATGGATCATCGTATTGTGTATCGCTTCAAGCTGCTGTTCCCAAACGGTCAGCCTTGTTGAAAGCCCGCCAATGTCTGCCCGAAATAACTACTATGTCTCGAATCGCCCGCCGCTCAAACCCAATCCCTTCATCAAACTGCCGGTCGGCGCGATTCGTCCCGACGGGTGGCTGGGCGTCTATCTCGAACGGCAGCGCGAAGGGCTGACCGGGCAACTGGATACCATCAGCGCCTGGCTGCAAAAAGACGGCAACGCCTGGCTGTCCAAAGACGGCAAGGGACAATGGGGCTGGGAGGAAGTGCCCTATTGGCTCAAGGGCTTTGCCAACATCGGCTATATCCTCGATGACAAGACGATGATCGACGAGGCCAGGGTCTGGATCGAGGCGGTACTGCGGAGCCAGCGCGACAACGGGGATTTCGGCCCGGATCATCGCTTCGAGGACGGCTCGCGGGATTACTGGGCCAATATGGTGATGCTGTTCTGCCTGCAATCGTATTATGAATACACCGGCGACGATCGTGTACTGACCCTGATGAGCCGCTATTTTCGCTATCAGGCCACGGTGCCGGATGAGAAGATGCTGACCGGCTACTGGCAGCGGATGCGCGGCGGCGACAATCTGTTCAGTATTTACTGGCTGTATAACCGCACCGGACAGGAATGGCTGCTGGAGGCCGCTGAAAAAATCCACCGCAACACCGCCGACTGGATGATGAACGAGACCCTGCCGAACTGGCACAACGTCAATATCGCTCAATGTTTTCGCGAACCGGCCACCTATTATCTGCAAAGCCACAACCCGGACCATTTGCATGCGACCTACGCCAATTTCCGCATCATTCGCGAGCGGTACGGGCAGGTTCCCGGCGGGATGTTCGGCAGCGATGAAAACTGCCGTCCCGGCTATGACGACCCGCGACAGGCGACCGAAACCTGCGGCCTGGTCGAGCAGATGCACTCCAATGAAATCCTGTTCGGCATCACCGGGGATGTGTTCTGGGCCGATCACTGCGAAGAGGTGGCGTTCAATATGTATCCGGCCTCCACGACGGCCGATTTTCGCGCGCTGCGTTATTTCGTCGCGCCGAATATGGTCTTGAGCGACCGCGCCGACAAGCACCCCGGCATTGACAACAGCGGTCCGTTTTTCATTATGAACCCGCTGAGCCACCGCTGCTGTCAGCACAATCACGCCTTCGGCTGGCCGTATTATGCGGAACATCTGTTTATGGCCACGCCCGATAACGGCGTGTGTGCGGTGTTGTACTCGGCGGCCTCGGTCAACGTACGCGTCGGCGACGGGACGGCCGTTACCCTGAAATCGGAGACGCGCTATCCCTTTGAAGAACACGTCCGCTTTACAGTAAGCGCCCCCAAGCCCGTCCGGTTTCCGTTCTATCTGCGCGTGCCCAACTGGTGCAAAGACGCCTCGGTTCGCGTCAATAACCGTCCCGTTGAAGTCAACAGCGAGCCGGGTCGATTTATCCGCATCGAACGTGAATGGAAAAACGGCGACATCGTCAGCTATACCCTGCCGATGCAGACTCAGGTGCGCACCTGGACAAAGAACCGCAACAGCGTCAGCGTCGATTACGGCCCGCTGACGTTTTCGCTCAAGATCGACGAACGTTATGAACCGTGCGATCCAACTGCTACAGCGGTCTGGGACGCCAAATGGCGCGACGATACGGATACCTCACAATGGCCGGCGATTGAGATTTTCCCCGACAGCGCCTGGAATTACGGTCTGGTGCTCAACGCCGACGATCCGGCCGCCTCGTTTACCCTTCGCAAAAAACCCTGGCCGACCGATGACTTTCCCTTCACGCCGCAATCGACGCCGCTGGAAATGACCGTTACGGCGCGGCAGATTCCGCAGTGGAAACTGGATCGTTTCGGATTGTGCGGCCGCCTGCAGGACAGTCCCGTCGTTTCCGACCGGCCGGACAAAACCGTAACGCTGATTCCGATGGGCGCCGCTCGGCTGCGGATCAGCGCGTTTCCGACCATCGCAGACGGCCCGGACGGACACGTCTGGAAAGAACCCATCGTCGCCGACGTGACCGCCTCGCATATTCACAGTGGCGACAGCACCGATATCCTTGACGGCCACGAACCGACCGCCTCGGATGACCATAACATTCCGCGGTTTACGTGGTGGCCGCGCCGGGGGACGGAAGAATGGATTGCCTTTGAGTTGGATCAGCCGCGTGTGATCTCATCGCTGGGCGTGTACTGGTTCGACGATACCGGCATCGGCCAATGCCGCATCCCCAAAGCCTGGCGACTGACCTACAAAACCCAAAACGGTCAATGGAAAGCGGTCAACGCCAAAGGCGCGTACAACCTGGACAAAGACCGTTACAACCGCCTCGAATTCGAACCGGTTCGAACCACCGCCTTGCGGATAGAGGCCCGCCTTCAGGATGACTTTTCCGGCGGAATTCTGAAGGTGGATCTACACCCCGATATGAAAACCAATTAACCAGCCTCATCGGATTTGGCGCCCAAGCGGGCGTTACGCCGAAGACGGATCAGACCGATTCGTTCGATGGGCGAGCCTTTGCAGACGGCGTCAAAATCCTCCTGTTTCCAGGTCAGCACATCCTCGGGGCCAAGCCGCACCCGTTCCGAATGAAACCGCAGCCCCTTGTCAGTGCGCGGCGGCGCGCTTCTGACCACAGGACAGGCCATCAGACACGCATCGCAGCCGAACAGCCGTCCTGCCATTTTATCGGCAAACCCTTGGTCAATCTCGTCCGGCTCTTCGATGGTCAGATAGCTCAGACAGCGGCGGGCGTCAAATGACCCGTCGGCCCCCAGCGCCCCGGTCGGACAAGCGGCAATACACCGGCCGCAATCAACACAGAAATCCCCTTTGAGCGGTCCATCGGGCTTCAGCGGCAGGGTGGTCAGCAGTTCGCCCAGAAATATCATTCCGCCCAGCTCCGGATGAATCAGCGCGTGATTGCGCCCGATAAAGCCCAGCCCCGCCCGATGCGCCAGCGCTCGCTCGGCCAGCGGAATCGCATCGGTACAGGCCTTGAATTTCAGCGACCTGTCCGAACAGAGCGATTGAACAAACGCAGCCAATTCAAACAGTCGCGTCTTGATGAAGCCGTGATAATCGTCGTAAAGGGCATAGCGGCTGATCGACGGACTTTGATCATCGGCCACGTCCTCTTGTCGGGGTCGATAATTCAGCGCCACACAAATCACACTCTGCGCACCGGTCAGCAGGCGATTGGGAGCAAAACGCTTGTCGTTGTTACGATACAGGTAAGACATCCGCCCCGCGCAGCCGTCCTCCAGCCACCGTCGATGATAATCTCCGTACTTCGGCTCCAGCGGCTCGGCGGATGTGATTCCGACCCGATCAAACCCCAATTCCAGCCCTTTTCGTTTAATGTTCGCCTCAAGGTCCATCTTTATAGTGTATCCATTTGCGCCGTCCGATAAAAGAAAAAACCGCCGCCTCGGCTGCCCATCCCACATTTGGCCGGTATTTGTCTTGACTTGGAAACCGTTTTTCGGTAAACTATGGGTGTTGCCGGTGCAAATTCGGCGTTTTTTCGCCTCGCGTCTTCCGCGGTAAGACGCACTGCGGCACGACGGCAACAGGGAGACGGTACACAAATAAGATTCCTTAAATGCGCCCGCCTCCCTCTTTTTTTATATCTATCTGTCCCGCACTAAGCGTTCCTGTTGATCACAATAAGTCTCGTTTGTTTCGATTTCGTGCCAGTGCCATCGCGGTATTGTGATTTTCGACCACCGATACCCATTTTCTGAATTCGGAAAATGTCGCTTGCCTGAAATCTCACAGCCTTTATAATAAATCCTATGCCGAAACAGCCGTACAAAGAAGCGGTATTATGGTCGCCGCTGGACGGGAGAAAGGTTCGGTGCAACCTTTGCCATTGGCGCTGCACCATCGCGCCGGACCAATTCGGGCGATGCTATGTCCGCAAAAACATTGACGGCACGCTGTACTCGCTGAACTACGACAAGGTGTGTGCGGGCAACGTCGATCCCATTGAAAAAAAGCCGCTGTTTCATTTCCAACCCGGTTCACAGAGTTTTTCGGTGGCCGCACCCGGCTGCAATTTTCGTTGTGTGTTCTGCCAAAACTGGCAAATCAGTCAGGCCCCGCTTGACCGCATCATCGACGGCGCGGCGTTTTCGCCTTCCAAAATCGTCGATGCGGCTGTCCAGGCCGGCTGCCGAAATATCGCTTATACCTATACGGAACCAACGGTTTTTATGGAACTGTGCGCCGAAACCGCCGTGTTGGCCAAAGAAAAAGGCCTGGCCAACGTGTTTGTCAGCAACGGTTATATGACGCCTGAAGCCATCGACTTTGCCCGGCCGTGGCTGGACGGGATCAATGTGGACTTAAAGGCGTTTACAGAGGATTTTTATCGTGATTTATGTAAGGCCCACTTGGCCGGTGTGCTGGAAACGCTTGAGTATCTGGCCCGAAAAACGGATATCTGGCTGGAAATTACCACGCTTGTTGTACCCGGCCAAAACGACAGCCCCGATGAATTGACCCGCATAGCCGAGTTTATCGCTCAAAAATTATCGCCCGATGTGCCATGGCACATCAGCCGATTTTTCCCGCAATATCAAATGTCAGAGGCGACCGCAACCCAGGAAACGGAATTGTCAAAGGCCTATGACATCGGCAAAGCCGCCGGACTGCGCTATGTGTATGTCGGCAACCTGCCGGGCAATCGGGCTGAATCCACGTGGTGTTCCGATTGCGGGGCGCTGTTGATCGAAAGACTGGGGTACCGCATTCGCTCCAATCGGATTGTCGATCATCGATGTCCACACTGCGGCAGCAAAATCGCCGGATATGAATTAAGTTGAAGCAAATGCGTTAAACACAAAAAAAACACAGGACGAGACTATGACCGATAAAACACTGAATATCTATCATGAACCGACGGTTCATCACCCTTCTTTGGTCATCGGCTTTGAGGGCTGGATGGACGGGGGCGACGTATCCACCGGCGCTGTCGATTATTTGCGCATCAAACTGGGCGCACTGCCGTTTGCGACGATAGAACCGGACGGCTTTTATATCCTCAATATGCCCGGACCGATGGAACTGGCCTCATTGTTTCGTCCGCATGTGCGCTATGAAGACGGATTGATTAAACAGTACGATTACCCGACCAATCGGTTTTTTGTCCAGTCCGATTACAATCTGATGCTGTTTAGCGGAAAAGAGCCGAACCTGGATTGGGATCGCTTCTCAAAAGCGATCTTATCGCTGAGCAAACGCTTCGGCATCCAGCGTATTCTCTACGTCGGCAGCGTCGCGGGATTGGCGCCGCACAGCCGCGATCCGCGCATTATGTGTACGCTCTCCGATCCGGAACTCAAATCGCTGGCGGACAAAATGGGGTTTCACGCCAGTCAGTACGAAGGCCCCGGCAGTTTTGTCACGCACCTGACGCACCGCGCGGCCGAGGAACAAATCGACGTAATCGGACTGGTCGCCGAGATTCCGGCCTATCTTCAGGGCTACAACCCCAAATGTATCGAAACGATGGTGCGATGCGTTTCCAGCATCCTCGGACTGCATCTGATCTGCGACGACCTGCGGGCGCTGGGTGAGGAATATGAAAAGCGCGTCAGTGAACTGGTCAGTCAGCAGCCGGATCTGGCCCAGCGGGTCGAGCAGCTTGAGGAAAGCTACGATAACGAAGTCTTCAACACCGATCTGGAAGACCTCAAATCCTGGCTTCACAGCCGCGGTATTCGCCTGGACTGAACCGTCTGTATTCCGACGCAGGCCTCCGCGGCAATGGCCAGAGTCGAGGGGAGCCGCTTCATGCCGTCCTGTATGCTGCTGTGCCGTTCGGTTCGATCGAACAGTCATCAAAAAATCTTGTTCATTCGCCGGACGGCTGTTATACTTTTGTCGCTTTGCCAATACAACGTGCGGTATGTTTTGAACTCGGTAATAGAAAAGATGAAACAATGATTCCTCTTGAAATAGCTTAGGAAGAACAGAGGGTTTATGGAAAAGTATGTCTGTATTCACGGCCACTTCTACCAGCCTCCCCGTGATAATCCCTGGCTGGAAGACATCGAACTTCAGGATCAGGCCTATCCTTACCACGACTGGAATGAGCGGATCGCCGATGAGTGTTACGGGCCAAACGCCGCATCTCGGATTCTCGGAAGCGACCGGAAAATCATCAATATCGTCAATAATTACGCCTCCATCAGCTTCAATTTCGGCCCGACGCTGCTGTCCTGGCTGGAAGACAAATCGCCGGACGTGTACGAGAAAATACGCGAAGCCGACCAACAGAGCATAGCACAATTTTCCGGCCATGGTGCAGCGCTGGCCCAGGCTTACAATCATATGATCCTGCCCCTGTGCAACGAAAAGGACAAACACACTCAGGTGATCTGGGGGATAAAGGACTTTGAAAGCCGCTTTGGCCGCCAGCCGGAGGGGATGTGGCTGCCGGAAACGGCCGTCAACACCGAGACGCTGGAAGTCCTGGCGGCACATGGCATCCGCTTTACGATTCTGGCGCCCGGACAAGCCGAGCGGGTAAAAAAAATCGGCGCTAAAAACTGGAAAGAGGTCACCGAAGAGACCCTGGACACCACCGTTGCGTATGTGTGCAATCTGCCTTCGGGCAGACAAATCAATCTGTTTTTCTACAACGGTGCGGTGGCTCACGATGTGGCCTTCGGGGGATTGCTGCACAACGGCCAGACTTTTGCCGAGCGGATTTACGAAGGCTTCGATAAAAGCGGCCGAGCGCGGCTGGTTCATATTGCCACCGACGGGGAATCCTTCGGCCATCACCATCGGCACGGGGATATGGCGCTGGCTTATTGTCTGCATCATCTGCAAACCCAAACCGACGCCAAATTGACCATTTACGGGGAATTTCTCGAAAAATTTCCGCCGGAGTATGAAGTCCAGATCAAAGAAAACAGTTCCTGGAGCTGCGCCCACGGCGTGGAACGCTGGAAATCCAATTGCGGCTGCTGCGGCGATCATACCCTCAGCGGCCAACAGCAATGGCGCGCCCCGCTGCGCGAAGCGCTGGACTGGCTGCGCGACCGGCTGGCGGACATTTACACGGAGATGATGCAGCCGTTCGTGCAGGATCCCTGGGCCGTTCGCAACAGCTACATTGACATTATTCTGGATCGGCGCAAAGACAACGTCAAAAAGAATATCACCGAATGGACGGGAAGCGAACGTACCGCCTCGGAGATCAGCACCCTGCTGAAACTGCTGGAAATGCAGCGCAACGCTATGCTGATGTACACCAGTTGCGGGTGGTTTTTCAACGACATCTCCGGCATCGAAACCGTTCAGATATTGCAGTACGCCGCGCGGGCGATTCAGCTCTGTCGCGACGTCAAACACATCGATCTGGAACCGGAATTTCAAGAGCGTCTGGAAAAAGCGCCTTCACTCAATGAAGCCTTCGCCAACGGCAAACACATCTATGAACAGTTTGTCAAGCCGTCGATGATCGACCTGGCGCGCGTCGGCGCGCATCTGGCGCTGAGTTCGATCTTTCAGGAAGGCGATCTGACCGGCGCGGAAATTTATACCTATTCGGCCTCCATTGATTCGTTTCAGCGACTGGACGCCGGCATCGAGACGCTCATCACCGCCGATGTCACCCTGCACGCCAATACCACGTGGGAGGACGCCTCGTTCTTTTTGGTCGGGTTGTATCTGGGCGGCCAGAACGTCTTTGCCGCGCTGGGAACAACGCCGCCGCAGGAGGCGCGAGAACACGAAGAGCAACTGTGTTCGGCCTTTCGAAAGGGCGACACCAGCGAGGTTTTGCGTTTGATGAATGTCTTCTTCTGCGGCCGTAATTATTCGATTCCGCATCTGTTCCGCGACGAACAGCGCCGTATCCTCGACCATTTGCTCGAAACGACCTGGCAGGAAATCGAGTATTCATTCCGCCATATTTATGAGCACAATTACTCAATGATGCAATTGATGCATAATATGAATATTCCTTTGCCGCAGGCGTTTATAGCGCCGGCTCAGTACATCGTCAACCAGGACTTGTGCCGGCTGATTCGCAGCGGCCATAACAACACCCGCCGCATTAAAATGCTGCTTGAGGATGTGCGGCGGTTTTCATTATCGTTAAATCATAAGTTGATTCAGTATGAATTCAACCGAAAGGCGAAACGTCTGTTTCGGTCGCTTCAGAAAGACCCCAAAGATATGACCCAACTGGTACGCATTGAAGAACTGCTGGATATTATGAAGGAGCTGGATACCGAGTTGAATTTACAAAACCCGCAGAACATTTTCTTTACGCTGGCCCAACATACCTATCCGGACATCCGCCGCGATGCGGACGCCGGCAATGAGACCGCCCGGCAATGGGTCGAGCATTTCAAGAATCTGGCCCATCAATTAAATCTGGTCATTGAGTAAACGAAAGGACTCGCCATGCTCAAACGCAGATCCGCCGGCATTCTGATGCACCCGACCTCATTGCCGTCCGCCTATGGAATCGGCGACCTGGGGCCGGCGGCGTATGCCTTTGCGGATTTTCTCAAACAGGCCGGGGCCAATTACTGGCAGATGCTGCCGGTGATGGAAACCACCGCCCGGGCGGGCTTTTCCCCGTATAGCAGCTGTTCGGCGTTTGCCGGCAATCCGCTGTTGATCAGCCCGCAGATGCTGCATCGTCAGGGCTGGCTGAACAAACGAGAACTTGAAACGATCCGCACACTGCCTGCGGACAAGCCGGACTTTGCCCGCGCCGCCCGACTCAAAAGCCGTCTGCTGGACAGCGCCTTTGAACGGTTCCAAAACAGCGGCCAAAGCCATGGCGACGTGGAGGCCTTTATCGAACGGAATCGCTGCTGGCTGGACGATTTTGCCCTGTTCAAGGTCATCGGCAGGCGCTATCCCGCATACACCTGGGCGCAGTGGCCCGCGGCGCTGCGTCATCGCGACAAAAACGCCCTGAACCGCTTTCGAATCGAACACCGTGAAGCCATCAAGCGAGAGCAATTCATTCAATTTCTCTTTGCCCAGCAGTTTTCTGCGCTGAAGCGTTACTGCAACGAAAACGGCATTTTGCTGTTCGGCGATCTGCCGATTTACGTCGTCTATGACAGCGCCGACGTGTGGGCGCACCCGCACCTGTTCAAACTCAAACCCAATAAAAAACCGTCCTTTATCGCCGGCGTTCCGCCGGATTACTTCAGCAAGACCGGCCAGCTCTGGGGCAACCCCGTCTATGACTGGTCGGCCAACGCCAGGACGGGGTTTGATTGGTGGCTCCGCCGGCTGGAGCATAATCTAAGTTGGTTTGATCTGCTGCGGATCGATCATTTCCGCGGATTTGAGGCGTACTGGCAGGTTCCGGCCGGCCGCAAGACCGCCGTCCGCGGCGCCTGGATCAAAGGTCCCGGCGCGACCTTCTTTGATGCGGTCTTTCGGCGGATGCCGCAGGCCCCGCTGGCCGCCGAAGACCTCGGCGTCATTACCGCCGAGGTGCGCGAACTGATCGCCGCCTATGAACTACCCTGTATGAAGGTGCTTCAGTTTGCCTTTGACGGGGATGCCGACAATATCCATCTGCCTCACAATCACGAGCGCAACAGCATCGTCTATACCGGCACACATGACAACAACACCACGCTCGGCTGGTTCCAGCGCGACACAACGGCGTCGATTCGCCGGCAGATTGCCGACTATCTCGGCCGGCCCGTTACCCATCGAACGATTGTGTCGGAAATGATGCGTCTGGCGATGGCCTCGCCGGCGCGGCTGTGCATCGTCCCGATGCAGGATGTGCTCGAACTGGACGCCGCAGCGCGAATGAACACCCCCGCCAAACGCGCGGGCAACTGGCGATGGCGCATGCCGCCGGACAGCCTCAAAAAATCCGCCGCCCAGAGCCTCAAAGCCCTGATCGCCCGATACGGCCGCCTCTGAACCTGCCGCAGGTCGGCGCTTGGCTCCGACAAACCGATATCTTGGGCCGAAAAATAATTTGACTGTTTTTTCATCACGAAGCATTTGTCGCGGCAAAGCCGCAACCCAAA
>OMKS01003361.1_pt1 | contig 12789 bp, 10 predicted proteins | sample 1674721 | NCBI WGS metagenome assembly OMKS01 (sample SAMN06264996, study PRJEB25208) | sediment metagenome | isolation source: hot spring sediment | place: USA: California | collected 2014-09-02 | reverse complement strand
ACATTATTGAGGTCCAGATATTCGATATAATACAGCGTCTGCAGATAAAACAGGGTCAGACAGGCATTGGGCAATTCCACCCGCCGCGCGGGCGGGGATTCAATTTTGTCGAGTGTCGGCAGAAGCTGCAACACCTCTTCCTTCACCTTTTCGATATCGGCGAAGGACAGAAACCGGTAGGAACAGCCGATTTCCAAATAGGCCGCGGCATAAAGGGGGCTGAAGGGCGATTCGCTCGCAAGCGGTCGGCGTGAGGCGCGAAACGTTTCTCCCAAGACAAGGGAAAGGTCCTCACCGCCCCCGGAGGCGATCTCATCGGCCACCTTTTCATCCACCCGTGGTTCCAGAACCTGCGTAAAAATATACTCCCGGATTTCGGTCAATGCACGGGTGAATCCGGAAGGACCGGTCGACCCGGCCCGGGCAATCACCGAATCCGTAAAACCCGCCTGCCGGAGCCCCATAAATATTTCCTTGAAAAACCGATAATAGACGCTTGTCTGCCTGGACGAAGATTGGTCGATCTTCTTCAATACCGCTTCATCGCTCGCCGCCAAACGCTCGAAAAGAGCCTCCACTGCCCGGGGATCGAAATGAAGGTAACTGTGCTCCACCAACACCCGGGAGGCCGAGAGCAGCGACGCGGCGTCTTTGTACGGTCGTTTTGAGGTGAGGGCGTCCAAGGCGTCGGCGCAATTCACAATCGAAAGCAGCAGATTCATACGCAGCGGCGGACGTCCCGGCTCCGAAATATAAAGATCCTCTTGAAAAAGCGGCCGACCGGTCGGATAGCCTCCCCCAAGGTATTTTTCATGATGAAACAGCTCTCCGAATACGGCGGGAGAAAAAGGGGTAAAGGTTTCCGCATTGATTAAAAAGCTGGAGATGGCCGTGTGCATCTGGATAATGGACACTTCCCGTTCGGACAGCAACCGCGGTTTGTTCAGAATCTCCTCCGGAATCCCGATCTTTCCCTTGTCATGATCGCGTACCATCTCCTTGAGGGCGAGCAGTTCTTTTTCCGAAAGCCCCAGTATCGGAGACGACCCGATCAGGGCGCTTAAGACCTCCACCCGGGCCGAGTGGGAATAGGTATGAGAGGAAACAAAATGAAAAATGTTCTGTTTCTGGGCGCGTTCCTGGAGTTGCCCGATCAGGCGTTGGCTTTTCCGCTCCAACTCATGCTGATACGCGGCGATCTGCCGTTTCAGCTCTTTCTTGATGTAACTGCCCAGAAGCAACGGATCGAACGGTTTGCTGAAGACCTCATCCGCCTCAAGCTCAATACCGCGGAGCTGTTCCTGGGAATCCTTCACCGCGCCGGAGATAAAAAAGATGGGGATATTGACGCAATGGGAGAATTCGGGATTCCGGCGTAGAATTTTACAGATTTCATAGCCATCCATGATCGGCATCATGATGTCGAGCAGAATTAAATTCACTTTTTGTTTCTGCTGCAACAGGGAGAGGGCTTCCGCGCCGTTCCTGGCGTAGAGAATGCGGATATTCTCCCGAACCAGTGGATCGATGGAGAGATTCCGGTCATGCAGAATCAGGGAGGTGAGTTCTTTCCGCAAAAAATCATCGTCGTCGACAATCAGAATCACCAACGGTGGTATGGCCTGTTTCGTCATGCATCGTCCTTCCCATCAACATCACACACGGTTCATTTGAAAATCCGGGACGGGTTATCGTCCCCCCGCCTGAGGGTTTTTTAAGATTCGTTTTAGTTTTTCAAACAGCTCGGCAAAGTCAACCGGCTTGGTGACCACATCGCGGACGCCGAGCTTATTGAGTTCGATAAGCCGCGCATAACCTGCGGGATCGTCTTTGAACAACATCCCGGAAACCACCAGGACCGGCACTTCGATCTTCCGTTTTCGGAGACTCTCGATCAGATGTCCTCCGTCAACCGGCTCCATTTCCAGATCCGTGAGGATCAGATCCGGCCGACCGTTTGTCTCCTGCAGTCTGTCAAGCACCTTCTTTCCGCTTGAAAAGATTTCCACCTTCCGGATTCCCGCATTCTGAAGGAACTCACGAAGATCCCGGGCCACATTGATATGATCCTCCACAATGAAAACCGCTTTCCGCTGCATTTCCTTAGGGAAGACAAAGGACTGCTCCTCCTCGATCTCCTTGTCGAAATCGATCTCTTCCGCTTTCTCCACCTTGGGAAAACCGAGCAGGAACACCGCCCCTTCCCCGTACACGCCCGTCTCCCGGACGAATCCGCCCACGGATTCGACCGTGTTCCGGATGTCGGAGAGCCCGACCCCGTGATCTCCTTCTTCGGTTTTATCGGAATCGCCTTCAAAAATCGTCTTTTTCCGGTTCTCTTCCACCCCCGTCCCGCTGTCCATCCATTTCAGCATCGTAAAGACGTCATTTCTGATTCGTTCTTCAAATGTCACCAGCTTGATCCACATTGGCGTCTTTTTGGATTCAAGCACTTTTCGAATGGAGTTGGTCAGAAGGTTCTCGATAATCGTAATCAGGGCGAAGTCGAACACGCACAGATGGACGTCGTCCTGATGCAGTTCCAGGGTAAAGCGGATGAGCCCCCGCTTCTTGTCCTCCAGGATCTCCCGGTATTTCTGCCGCACCCGGCTCACGATCACCGTCAGGTTGGTCGGTTTAGCGCTGAAATAGACGCTTTCCCCCAGCAGGGAGCGCTGCACCGCCTTGACGTAGCCGGTCAATGATTTATGGACATTCAGTTCCGTTTTCTTGCGTTGGTAGGAAATTCGGGGAAGCAGTTCGTTGTTGAGGGTGACAAGCTCAGGCGGCGCAGTCTGCCCCAGCTTTTCAGTCACCAGCCGAACGGTTTCCCGGATCTCATCGACCAGCCTGTTCTCACGTTTATCGATCGAGAACTGAATCTGCAGCATGTTGACCAGACTATGCAAAACACTGCGAATAAACAGATTGTTCTTTAAATTGTTCTGCAGTGAACTGAGCAACCTGCTCATTTTTTCCGCTTCCTGCTCGATGAGCAGTTTCTCGACCGTGGTGATGTTGAGTTCCTTGGAAACCTCCTCCAGTTCCCCTTTTTGCTTTTCAAGTTCCTCAATTTTATCCGTGAGAATTCGGGAAAGCGTGTCGATCACCTTACGCTCACGCAGCACCTTGCTGCGCTCATCCTCCAGGTCGTGCAGCCGATTCAAGAGATCCTTTTCCTGCCGGTAGCTCTTCAAGGCCTCCTTGACGGTCAACGCCAAATCCTCCCGCTCCCAGGGTTTGGTGATGTAATGGTAGAGCCCGGCCCGGTTGACCGCATTGCCCACCCCTTCAATATTCGCTTTGCCGGTCAAAAGGATGGTTTTTGTCATTGGGGAGCGCCGGTGTATTTCGGCCAACACCTCATCTCCGTTCACATCCGGCATGAGGTAATCGGAAATCGCGATCGGAAACTCGCCGTCCTTCCCAAGCAGATCGTCAAAAACGTCCAGGGCGGCCCGGCCGCCGGAGGCGCCTTCCACCTGAACGGCGTCCCCCACCACGTCCTGCACTTCCTTGACCAGCGTATGAAGAATCAGCTGTTCGTCCTCTATACAGAGAATGACTTGTGTCATCGCGTTCCCTTCCCCGTTATGTCCTGATTATAATCGAGCGCCCCCCTCATTTCAACGCCAATCTCTCCCCGCATTGCGTGCCTTTTTTCAATGTCGGCTCTTGTCATTAATATTCCCGCGTGCTACTATACGCAAAGGTATGAATATGCACAACACCACATGCACAAGCTTCGGCGTTTTCTCTTACTGGTATTTTTACGCTCTGAAACGCCCGTAGCTTTTGTATCGGTGTTGCCGACAGGCCGCGGGGTTTCACGAACTCCGCGGCCTTTTTTTGTGCCTGATCGCACTGAAAAACCCGGAGCGCGCGCGATCCCGTGACATTTTCTATTGTGACGGAGGTTGCCATGATCCTACTCTCAAAACCGCGTTCGAATGCCGAGCGTATATCGCTCGCCGCCGAGTTCCAGGCCCGGGGGCTCGTGATTCGGGAGCTTCCCACGCGCCAGGGTCCGCTCCAGGCGGTACTCGATTTCGACGCCGCGCTGCTCTCCTCCCTGCCGGACACAAACGGATCCTATACCCTGTTTGAACCGCCCGTGCCCTACGTTCTGGCGGGCAACAGTCTCATCGACCTTCCCACCACCATCCATATCGCCGGGCAGCCGCTGTTCGGCGGCGATACGTTTACGGTCATCGCCGGCCCCTGTTCGGTGGAATCCGAAGACCAGATCATGTCCGCCGCTCGTTCTGTCCAGGGAAACGGCGCAGCGGTGCTCAGGGGCGGCGCCTTCAAGCCCCGTTCCAGCCCTTATGCATTTCAAGGGATGGGGGAAGAAGGTTTGGAGCGGCTGGCCCAGGCCGGAAAGGCGGTCGGGCTTCCGGTGATCACGGAGGTGCTGGATCACGACGACCTCGACGTTGTCTCCCGATACGCGGATATTGTGCAGGTGGGGGCCCGGAACAGCCAGAACTATGCGCTGCTGAAAAGGCTGGGACGGCTCCGGAAACCGGTATTGTTGAAACGGGGAATGATGATGACCATTGAGGAACTTCTTCTCTCCGCCGAATACATTATGAGCGGCGGGAATATGGAGGTGATTCTCTGTGAACGGGGCATCCGCACCTTTGAGACCGGCACGCGGAATACCTTGGATATCTCCGCGGTGCCCCTCCTCAAGCAAAAAACGCATCTTCCGGTGGTGGTCGACCCCAGCCATGCCGCCGGATCATGGAAGCTCGTCACCCCTCTGGCCTTGGCGGCCCTGGCCGTGGGAGCGGACGGCATCATGGTCGAGGTCCATCCGGTACCGGAACTGGCTAAAAGTGACGGACCCCAGTCTTTGAAGCCGGAGCGTTTTCATGAGTTGATGGAGAGAATCAGACTCCTGCTTCCGGTCATTGGGCGGACGCTGCCTGTTCCCCGGCAGACGCCGTTCCCCGCCTAGTCGTCTTCGCCTCCCAATTCCTTGAGCGCGCGTTCATAGAAGTTCTCGATCGCCCACATCATGCGGTAATCCGGGTAGGTGATCATCAAATGCTCGCAGGCCACCCGGAGGTCGTTCCAGCGCTCGAAGTATTTCAGTGAAAAAAGCTCCATATACAATATTTCCGGGAAAAAAGGATCGTCGTTCAGTTCCTGCCGCGCCCGATCCGTAATGAGGAGAATCTCCCGATGCATTTTCTTTTCCGTTTCCGTATCCTCGAAGTACTCAACCGACTTATCCGCTATGTTGAGCAGAGTGTGCTGGAGCTCCCAGGTACACTGGGCCCGGGAATCGCACTGCAGGAGCGTCGGATCAGCCTCGGTCAGTTTTTTGATCTCCTCCTGGCTTAAGCCCTGCTTATAAGCGTCGGTCAAAACCTGGGCGTAGGTGCGCCATTCGGGAGCGGCCAGACGCCGTTTGATATGGGCGGCTTTTTCATACAGATTCTTCAGTTCGCGCTGGTAGCGTTGCCGTTTAAAATCCTTGAGAAAGGCGTACGATTCCTCAAGACTCTTTTGAGGTTTCAAGTAATACGGATCGATCTGCGCAGCCTCCCGGAACCTGACCGCGGCCTCTTCAAACGAGCCTGCGTCCATCAGGTCGATCCCGGTGTAATAGGCTTTGGCCGCCGCAAGCGATTCGGTTTCGCGCGGTCCCCCGTCTCCCGTCGCCTGGATCCCCAATTTTCCGAGCACATCCTGAGTCATGCGTTGCTGCACGGTGAAAAGGTCCCCGAGTTTTCCTTCGGCCCTGACCCCGGTCTCCACCGTCCCGGTTTCCACATTCACGATCTTGACGTCGATCCTCAGGCCGTCATTATGGATAATATAGCTGCCGATCACGATTTCTTTGGCGCTGACCAGTTTCCCGATCCGAACGGCGGTTTTCTCGTCAAAGAGGTCGCTGACGGAGCGTTCCTGTTCGCGGAGGATCTTCTGTAAATCATCCCGCTCCACGACCGTGAGTTCTTCATGCGCGGCCAGGTCGGTGATCAGCATGTCGGCCAAGCCCTTGGAAAGCCAGGCGTAGTCCGCGTTGCCGGTGGTATTCTCAAAATAGAGGACCGACACCACCCGTCCGTCCGCCTGGGCCGATACCGCCAGGGCCAGCATCACGATCAGTGCCGATATCAATTTTGTGCGTGTCATATTAATCACCATAACGCATTTCCCGTCACGGCGCAATGATATCCGCCGCGCTCCCCCGCCGGGCCGGGGATGACAACCATGTTTCCGCGTGGTATACTGCCCCGTCATGAAGGCGGTTATTCTCTGCGGCGGTTCAGGGAAGCGGCTCTGGCCGCTCTCCCGCACCACGTTTCCAAAACAGTTCATCAAATTCGACAACAGGGTATCCCTTTTTCAACAGACCCTCCTCCGCCTGGCGCCGATCGTCTCCGGTTTTATCATCGCGGCGCACCACGCATACCGCGGATTGATCGACGAACAGACGGGAGAGCTGCCCGCGGATGTGCGCTCCGTGCCCGTCACCCTTCTTTTAGAACCGGTTTCCCGGAACACCGCCGCCCCCATCGCCCTGGCCGCTTCTCTTGCCGAACCAGAGGAGACCCTCTTGGTGACGCCCTCGGATCACTTTATCGGTGACGACACCGTCTTCCGGGCCGACTGCGACAGGGCCCGGCGCCTGGCGGAAAACGGTGCCTTGGTGGTCTTCGGCATTTCGCCGCGCTATCCCGAAACAGGGTTCGGTTATATTGAAACCCGGGACAGCCGCGTCACAGGCTTCAAGGAAAAACCGGATCTTCCTCTGGCTGAAACATACGCGGCCGACGGCCGGCATTACTGGAACTGCGGTATTTTTTGTTTTACACGAAACGTATTCGAATCCGAGCTTCAGGCGCACGCGCCCGACCTTGACGCCGCGCTCTCCCCGCTGCGTGATTCTCTCTCCCCAACCCATGCGGTGATATTGCCGGAAAAAAAATTCGGCGCACTCCCTGCCGTCAGCATCGATTTCGCCCTCTTTGAAAAAACCCGCAATCTGGCGCTGGTGCCGGCCGGCTTCGATTGGTCCGACATCGGCTCGTTCGATTCTCTGGCCGATATCCAAAGCGGCGGCGCCCCATCGTTCATTCCCGGGGGTCCCGTCTACAGCCTGGGCGGGGGAAAGAATTTGGTCCTCAACCAGGCTCAACTCGTGGCGTTGATCGACGTCGATAAACTGATCGTTGTCAATACCCAGGATGCGCTTCTCATCTGCCGTCGGGGTTCCTCCCAAAAAATCAAAGAGTTCGTGGACACGCACGCGGAGCGGCTCACCCGCCAGATTGAATCCGGCCCCGTGCGGGCGGAGCCGTGGGGTGTATGCCTCGTTCTGGGCGACACAGCGGCCTTCACCCTCTCCCGGTTCACGGTACGCGCGGGCGCGCGTCTGGACGACCGCCCGCCTCCCGGGAAAAGTGGTTTTCTGATCGGGGAAAGCGGTGAAGCATCGGTATACCTGGACGGCGCAGAGGCTCGGCTGCGAACGCGTGAGTCGCTGCCGCTCATCCCGGACAAACCCTACGCCATTGAAAACAACACCGGCAAGCCGATCACATTATTACAGCTTGTCATGGGCACCAAGCCCTAGCCGGCTCGCTCACCGCCCGCCGCTTCTCTGCCGGACGCCACCCATACTCCCGTGAATCCGGTTATTCTTGTTGGCACCGGAAAAATGGCCTACAATGAAAGAAACACGCGTCGCCTTCCCGACGCGGACGCTTCACAGGGCGCTGACGAACTGGGTATTCGGCGACACCCTGTGAAAAAGGGAGGCCTGTAATGACGTTGCACACTCTTCGGAGCACCTACAAACGCTTCATCCTAACAGCGGTGCTGCTTGGGCCCGCGGTCGGACTCGGCGCCACTACCGTGGAAGAGGTGGAAAAGGTGTGCGCGGTCTGCGGCGTTGCCAGCACCCAGATCGTGGTCGTATCCACCAACCAGATGGGCTCGCCCGATCTGGATTTAAGGCCGCCTGAGATGATGCGCTCAACGATCACCTATTGGGTGCAGCAGTGTCCGAACTGCGGCTACTGTGCGGCGGACCTGGAAGAATCGACGGACGGCGCGGACGCCGTCATCAACTCGGAGCCCTACCGGAGGCAGCTTGAAGACCCCGACTTTCCGCCGCTCGCCAACCGATTTCTCTGTCTGGGGCTCCTCAACCTGCAGGCCAAAAACGAGAAGGCCGCGATTTACAACATGATCTGTGCCGCCTGGGCCTGTGACGACGCCGGCGCTGACGCGGCCGCCCTGAAGGCGCGCGCCCTGGCCGCCGCCCATATCCTTGCCCTCACGGAAATAATCGATGGTTACTTTATGGAACAACCGGGCGCCGACCAGATTCTGTTGGCCGACCTGTACCGCAGAATGGGCGAGTTCACGTACGCCGCGGAATTCGCACGGCAGGGGCTGGCCCGGGAGCCGGAGGAAATCATCCGGATGATTCTTGAGTTTGAGCTGAAGCTGATAAAAAGGGAAGATACCGCCGCTCACACGATTGAAGAAGCGCAGAACTGAAGAGCGACACCTGAATCTGTCACTCACCGCCCGACCGGAAGGCGGCCGTCCTCAGGCGGTGAGGCGGTTCGCGCATACACGTGTTCCCGCCCCATGGTTTCCGCGACCGCCAGACGCCCCATTCCCCGCAAAAACGAGGTAATCCGCCAGGCCGTGGAAACGGGGATGCCGCACGCGGCGGCCAACTCTTTGTTCGTAAATTTTTCGGGAAGCGATGCTGGAAGAAAGGCCGTATCATAATCCATCGGCGCGGCAAACAGCCGTCGCTCCGTGATTTCAAGCAGCAGGCGATCGTGAATGCTCACGCCCTTCCGGCGCCAGCTTCCGCGGCCGTCCTTGTACCTGAGTTCCTGCTCCTTGATCAACAGCAGTTCGAATTCGAATCGCGGTGATGCCAATACGGGCGCAATCCAGTACAATTCCTCTCCCGCGTCAAAGAGCGACCCCCGTTTGGGGGATTTCCGTTTGGACAGCACCGTCCGGGAATCAGGCTCCAACAGAACGATCTGCCGCTCAACGGCCACGGGGTACACCAAGCGCACCGGATGAGTCTCAAGCAGGCGGGGAAGTTTGGTGCGCAAGGAGGCGAAACCGCCGGTCTGAATCTCCACCACCCGCCCGTCGGCCTGAAGCACGTCCGCGACGTAGTTACGGACACGGACTTCGGTCAATGCGCCGGGAGTCAGATACATTTTTTTGAGTTGCGCGTGAAGCGTGCGTTCTTTAAGGGTACCGATGTGCGGGGGTGCGGGGCGGGAGGGCATGGCTCGGCCCGCGCGTCAGGCGCTCTTTTTCTTTTCTTTTTCCTCGAAAATGATCTTCGGGGCCTTGTGGCCCAGAATGACGTCCTCCGTAATGACGATCTTTTTCTTTCCCTTGAGGGCGGGGATGTCGTACATGACGTCGGTCATGATCTTTTCCAGAATTGCGCGCAGGCCCCGGGCGCCGCTTTTCCGTTCCACCGCCAGACGGGCGATGGCCTCGATCGCGTCCTCCTCAAAAATCAGCTTGGTGTTGTCCAGGCCTAACGTGGCCTGGAACTGCCTGGCAACCGAATTTCTGGGCTCGGTGATGATGCGTTTCAGCATGTCCACCCCCAGCTCACCCAGAGTCACCACGATCGGAAGCCGGCCCACGAACTCCGGAATCAACCCGAAGTGAATCAGATCGTCCGGATGCAGCTGGGCGTAGAGATTTTCAAGATCCTTGTGAGCCGCCGGCTTCACATCCGCGCCGAAGCCCATGCGCTGCTCGGAAATCCGCGTTTCCACGATTTTATCAAGTCCCACGAACGCGCCGCCGCAGATGAACAAGATGTTTTCCGTGTTAATGCGCAACATTTCCTGGTTCGGATGTTTGCGTCCGCCTTGCGGCGGCACCGAGGCCACCGTGCCCTCGATGATCTTCAGCAGAGCCTGCTGAACGCCCTCTCCGGACACGTCCCGGGTGATGGAGGGATTTTCTCCCTTGCGGGAGATCTTGTCGATTTCGTCGATATAGACAATGCCCTTTTCCGCGGCCGCGATGTTGTTGCCGGCGTTTTGAATCAATTTAAGGAGGATATTCTCCACGTCCTCCCCCACGTAGCCGGCTTCGGTCAGGGTGATGGCGTCCGCGATCGCGAACGGCACCTTCAGCTTCTTGGCCAGCGTGCGGGCGAGCAGGGTCTTGCCGGTCCCGGTGGGACCGATCAAGAGCACGTTCGCCTTTTCCAGGTCAACGTTTTTGTCGACAAGCTTTCCTTTGGATATTCGCTTGTAATGATTGTAGACCGCCACGGACAAGGTTTTCTTGGCGTACTCCTGCCCGATGACGTATTGATCAAGATAGTCTTTTATTTCCTGCGGCGTGGGGATTTCATCCGAAAACTCGCCGGAGAGAATCTCTTCTTCTTCATCCAGGATCTTCTTACAGACGTTGACGCAGTCGTCACAGATGTAGACGCCCGGTCCCGCGATCAGCCGCCGCGCCATGTCCGAAGATTTTCCGCAAAATGAACAGATCTTCAGACCATTGGGACGCTTGGTGAATTTTCCCATTATGGCTGTTCCCCCCTTACAAAGACTTTATCGATCAGCCCGTAGTCGCAGGCCTCATAGGCGGACATGTAATAATCCCGTTCCAGGTCCTTAGCTATAGTATCGACATCTTTCTTTGTATGCTTTGCGAAATATTCGATGATCAGTTTCTTGAGCCGTACGATCTCCCGGGCCTGAATGCCGATGTCCTTGGCCTGCCCGTAGACGCCGCCCCAGGGCTGATGGATCAGCATGCGGGCCGACGGCAGGGCAAAGCGCTTGCCCTCCGTCCCGGCGGTCAGAATCAGGGCCGCCATGGAGGACGCCTGGCCGATACAGATGGTCTGCACCGGGGCTTTGATGTACTGGATGGTGTCATAGATGGCCAGACCGGCGGTCACCGACCCTCCGGGTGAATTGATATAGAGGTGAATGTCCTTTTCCGTGTCCTGGGACTCAAGATAGAGCAGTTGGGCCACGACCAAATCCGCGGTCACGTCCACGATCTCTTCATCCAGAAAGACAATACGGTCCTTGAGCAGCCGGGAATAGATATCCCAACGAACTTCGGTATTGCCGGTGCGTTCAACAATATATGGAATTTGCAGAATTCCCTTCTCCATAGCCACCTCTTCCTGCTTCATTTTTATAGTAATCTAATAGTTTCCCTGAAGCAAGTCCAGGAATTTCACCTTCTTGCCCTTTTTCACGTCCGCATTGTCGATCAGAAAGCCGATAGTCTTCTGCCTGACAATACTGCGCTTCAGGTAATCAAGCAGATTCATCTTCTCATACGCCTCTTTGGCCTTGTCGTATTCGAGTCCGCGTTCCTCCGCGTACTTTTTGATCTCAACCTCGACATCGCTTTCCTCCGCGGTGATCTTTTCCTTTTCCTCGACCGCGTTCAATACCAGCTCCGAACGGATCTTTTTCTCCGCGCCGGGCCGCCAGTCGGCAAAGAGATCCTCCTTGGTTTTGCCCTCGTTCTTCAGGGCGCGGAGCACAATGTCCTCCCGCTTGTTGAATCGCTCACAGAGCTCGTCCCAGCTGCGGCTCAGCTCCATGGCCACCATTGATTCAGGGAGAGGAATAGAGGACGTCTCCACGATCTTTTCCACGATCTGGGCGGCCACGGCCTCCCGGACCTTCTCCTCCGCGGCCTCGCCGAGCTTCTTTTTTATATCATTTTTAAGATCATCCAACGTCTGGTATTTATCGCTGATATCCTGGGCCAATTCATCGTCCAGTTCGGGTATGATCTTCTCCTTAACGGCGGTCACGGTCACCGTGAGGGTGACCGTCTTTCCGGCCAACTCGGGGACGTCGTACTCCGGGGCATAGGTTTTGGTGAAGGTCTTCTCCTCTCCCGCCGCCATCCCCAGGATATCCTCGTCAAACTGATACATGCTGGCGTTTTTCCCGGCCTCAAAGACAAATCCCTTGTGAACACTGGCGGATACGGATTGCCGTCCGGATCAATTTCCGAGTAATCCACGGTGACGATATTCCCCCGCTCCACCGGGCCTTCTTTTTTCTCCTTGACGATCGAGTTTTTCTCCTGGAGGGCGGCAAGCTCACGCTTCATGTCCTCATCGGAGATCTCGACCACGGTTTTTTCCGCTTTGACGCCGGTATAGGGACCGAGCTCCACTTTGGGATAGGTATCATAGGAAACGGTGAATGTGAAATCCTTTCCGGTCTCGATTTCTTTTTTCTCCGTCAGCTCCGGTTGGGCGTAGGCCAGCGGTTTCTCTTCAATCTGGTCAAACGCCTCTTCCAGGCTCTTCCTGATGATCGTGAAGGCGGTCTCATCCCGAATCTCATCCCCGAATTTGCGGAGCAGAACCTCCGCCGGGACCTTTCCTTTCCGGAAGCCCTTGATCACCGCTTTGTCGCAGTAGTCTTTGAGCAGCGCATCGTATTCTTTCTGCACCTCATCTCCCGGTACGGTGAGGGTGAGAAACACCTTCGCGTTATCCTTGACATTCACTTCTTTCTGACTGATCACGGTTATCGTATCTCCTTTGCGGGTAAGCTTCGGCGGCGATAAGTCGGATACCGCCGATCAGGAAAGCCGGTCACAAATAAAACCGCCGTGCGGCTGGTTGCTGAACAGGTTCAATTATTTCACCAACCAGAAAAGAAAAGGCGATTTAAAAGGTTCCCCTTAAATCGCCTTCTTTGGTGAGCGGGAGACGGGGCTTGAACCCGCGACATCCACCTTGGCAAGGTGAAGCTCTACCAC
>OMKS01003360.1_pt1 | contig 12791 bp, 12 predicted proteins | sample 1674721 | NCBI WGS metagenome assembly OMKS01 (sample SAMN06264996, study PRJEB25208) | sediment metagenome | isolation source: hot spring sediment | place: USA: California | collected 2014-09-02 | reverse complement strand
CTCCCCCTCCTCCCCGGAATAGAGGAGCTGCTCCTCCTTCTCCGGACCCTGGAACGTGGAGACGCCGCGGAAGCTCTGCGCGGTGACCGCGTCCAGCTCGCCGCTTGGACCCAAGGATGCGGTGAGGCGCACCGCGTGCAGCTCAGCGTCAGCGGAGGTGAGGATGGCCACCTCGGCCTCGATCTCCCATCCCGTTGTCCCCTCGCGGGCGCGGAGGGCCTCTGCCACGAGGACGTAGTCGCCGAACTCGGCGCGGACGCCCCGTCCCTCGAGGGCGCCTGCCTCCTCGCTCACCACGAGTTCATCGGCCTCAAGGGAGGAGAACGGAGGGACGGCCCCGCCGGAGAGGCCACCCCAGACGAGGAGGAGCAAGACCGGCAGCAGCCCGCGCAAGCGGAGGCGGTCGAGGAGGAGGAGCAACAGGAGCCCAAGGAGCCCGAACCCGAGATGGGGGAGCCACGGCCCGAGGTAGGGGGGGATGACGCCGCGCTGCGCGAGGGTCCGCGCCCAGACGAACAGCCCTTGAGCCGCAGCAGCGAGCAAGAACCCCACGATGGCCCCCGCCGCACGGCCCCGCCGCCCGAGGAGCACTCCCAACGGAGCCCCGAACAGGACGAACACGAACGCGGCGGCCGCCACAGCGATCTTCGAGTGGTACTCCACCACGAACGACCGCGGATCGAGCCCGGACCGCCGCAAGAGGTCGATCCGTCCCCCCAGCTCGCGGAGCGACATCTCCGCCGGCGTCTTGGCGCCGAGAACGGCCTGCCGGAGGTCCTCCCCCGCCTCAACGGTGAGGCGCTCAAAGCGCACCACCTCGGCAAGCGCCCCATCCGCGGTGAACCGAAGCACCCTCCCCGCGAGAAGCTCGAGCGTCCCCCCCTCAAACCGGCCTTCGCCCGCGGTGATCACCGTGGGGAACCCCCCTTCGACGGGGTAGATCCGCCCGGTGAGGTCGTACACGAGGATCCCCGTAAGCCGCTCCCCCTCAGTCCGCTCCACGTAGTACGTCTCCCCCTGGAGGCCTCGGAAGAACACGGCCTCCTGCACCTGGGGGACCGCCCCCCGATAGAGGAGGGCGAGCAGCTCCTGGCGGTAGGCGGCCTCGGCCGGAGGGACAGCGTACTCCCCGAGCGCGAACGCCACCCCGCTCGCTAGGGCCCCGAACGCCACGAACGGCGCCGTGAGGCGACGGAGGGAGTAGCCCAACGCCTGGAACGCGAGGAGCTCCCGGTCCGCCGCGAGGCGCCCCAGGGCGAGGAACGTGGCGAGGAGGGCGGCGGCAGGGATGGCGTAGGTGAACAAAGTCGGCAGCTTGAACGACACCAGCCGGAGGAGCTCCGCCGCGCCCGCGCCACGGCCGAACACGGTGTCGGACAGCGAGATCACGAGTTCAAGCCCGATGAACACGAGAAAGGCGAGGATCGCCACGAGAAAAGGTGGCACGATCTCCCGCGCCAGGTACCGATCCACCCTCCACTGCACGCTCGATCTTACCGTCACGACACCGACGGAGCTTGGCGCGACCGCGAGGCGAACGCGGTCAGGCCCGCGGACGGGCGGAGGCCGTAGCGGCGGCGCAGCCCCGGCCTTCACTGATCCGGCTCAGCGCATCCCGCGCGATCGGCAGCCGCTCTTCGTCGTCCAGCCACCGGCGGAGTTCAGCCCCCACCGCGTCGGGGGACGTCGCGGCAAGACGGGCGAGCGCCCGCGCCACCGCGGCTCGCACGTAGCGCCTCCCGCTGAGACCCACCCGGCGCAGGACGATGAGCCCCCGTCGGGCGAGTTCGGGCGGCGCCCCCCCGAGGGCGGTCGCCACATGCCACAGGACCTGCTCGTCATGCGATGCGGACCAGTAGGTCAGCTGCGCGAAGACATCGTCGGGATAAGCGGGGAAGAGCGCGTGGATGAGCGCTGCGGCGACGCCGGTCCGCACCTCGAGGGCCCGGTCGGCGAGGAGGGGGCTGACGAGCCGCAACAGGGGGTCGACGCGGTCCAGCCGAACCGGGTCAGCAGCCGCCCCGGCGATCAGGGCCACGGCCCGTCGCACGAGTGGGCTGGGGTCGGTGCGCCACGCTCCGAGGATGGGATAGACCTCGTCGAAAAAACGGGCGAGGAGGTCCCCTCCAGCTTGGACCGCCGCCCCCCGGGTGTAACGGTCCCCGTCAGCCACCAGCCGACGCAAGAGCCCTAGAGCGTCCTCGGGATGGGGAGAGCGGCCGAGGAGCGTCGCTGCGAGGCGACGGCTCTCCACTGGACCGGGGAGAAGCCGGGCTGCCCAGTCGAGCACGTCCTCCTTAGAGAGGCTGACCAGAACGCGATCGCGCGCGGCCCCTCCCCTCCGCCACGCCGCGAGGACCTGCTCGGGGGTCATGGGTTGAGCATAACGAGAGGATGTGGATCGCGTCAAATGGGGACCCCGGGGATGCTGGCAGGGCCTCGGGGACCTGGCCTCACTCGCGCAGTGAGGAGGACCTGACCCTCGCGGTGTCGGGGCGGGCAGGGATGGAACGGTGGACCGAACCTGAAATCGGGATACCATGGGAACCATGGATGATCCGGGGTGGCCCAAGCCGTACAAGATCAAGGTCGTGGAGCCGATCCGCCTCCTGCCCCGGGAGGAGCGGGAGAGGCTCCTCCGCGAGGCAGGGTACAACGTCTTCAACCTCGCAAGCGACGACGTGTACGTGGACCTCCTCACCGATTCCGGCACCGGGGCGATGTCCCAAGCGCAATGGGGGGCGCTGGTAGAGGGGGACGAGGCCTACGCGGGGAGCCGCTCGTTCGCCCGCTTCCGGAGGGCCGTGCAGGGGATCACCGGCTTCCCCTACGTCCTCCCCACCCATCAGGGGCGGGGGGCGGAGAACGTGCTGTTCTCGACCCTCGTCCGGACCGGTGATGTGGTCCCCTCCAACGCTCACTTCGACACGACGCGGGCCCATGTCCTTGCCAACGGCGGACGGCCGGTGGACCTCCCGACCTCCGAGGCCCTCGATCCCGATCTCGACCGGCCGTTCAAGGGGGACATGGACCTCGGAGCGCTGGAAGCGCTCCTCCGCGATCCCCCGGGGCGGATCCCGGTGGTGATGCTCACCGTCACCAACAACACCACCGCTGGCCAGCCGGTCTCGATGCAGAACGTTCGCGCTGTCTCCGCGCTCGCTCGATCCCATGGGATCCCCCTCTTTCTCGACGCTTGCCGGTATGCGGAAAACTGCCTCTTCGTGCGGGAGCGGGAGCCCGGCTACGGGCACGCGGAGCCGCGGGACATCGCGGCGGAGCTGTTCTCGCTCGCCAATGGGTGCACGATGTCTGCGAAGAAGGACGGATTGGGGAACATCGGCGGTTTCCTCGCCCTCCGCGACCGCGCCTTGTACGAGAAGTGCCGGGAGAAGCTGATCCTCGTCGAGGGGTTCCCGACCTACGGCGGCCTCGCTGGCCGGGACCTCGCCGCGCTCGCCGTGGGCCTGGAGGAAGCCCTCGACCTCCGCTACCTCCGGGACCGGATCGGTCAAGTCCGATGGTTGGGGGAGCGCCTGCGGGAGGGGGGGATCCCCGTGTACTGGCCACCCGGTGGGCACGCCGTGTACGTGAACGCGGGGCGGCTGCTGCCCCATATCCCCCGGGAGGCGTTCCCCGGGCAGGCGCTGGTGGCCGCCTTGTACCTCGAGGGAGGGATCCGTGCCGTCGAGGTGGGATCGGCGATGATGGGGTCTGAAGCGCGGATGGAGCTCGTGCGGCTGGCGATCCCACGCCGAACCTACACCCAAGAGCACCTCGCCGCGGTGGTCGATACCTTGCATCGCATTCGGGACAGAGCGCGGGCGATCCCGGGGCTACGGCTGGCGGAGGGCGAGGGCCCGCTCCGCCACTTCGTGGCCCGCTTCGAACCCATCGTGTAGAGCGCGAAGAGCGCTCCCCCAACGAAAACGCGCGGCGATTTGTCCTCCATGGCCCGTGCCGGTCGCTCCGCTTCACAGCTTCTTTCGCGGGGGATCGCTACTCGCCGAGCCTCCAGCGGGCGAGCCGGGGATCGTTCGGGGGGAGGGGGAGCACCGTCAACTCCTGGACGTCGTTCCCATGCGACACTCGCACTGTGACGAGTTCGTCGGAGGGGGCATCGCTGTAGCGAGCAGCGAGCCGTGCCGCGAGCGCGAGGTCGCAAGCGGTGGGTTCCCCCTCCACGAGGGCGACGGGCCCCGGCACGGCGGGGAAGGAGAGGACCCATCGCCCAGGGGCGAATCCAGCGAGCACCGCGTTCTCCCTCTCCTCACGGCCGACGATCACCTTCACGGCGGGGGAGAGGCGGAAATGCCGCCCGAACCGGAGGAGGGCGAAGTCATCACGATCAAGGGCATGGGGCCCTCGCGCCGTGAACGCGTCCCCCAAGCGAATCGCATAGGGCCGGCTGAGGAGGAGACAACACCCTCCCGACGGTTGGACGAACTCGGTGAGGCCCCACTCCCGGGCGAGGGCGAGCTGCCGCTTGCGGGACCGTCCCTGGATGTCCAGCCAGTCGTCCCGTCGCACCCAACCCATCCGCTCGGGGAACGTGGCGGGCAGGAGCCGGCCGGAGAGGGGACGCACGAGCCGGTCGCCGAGCCCCGACTCCGCCGCCACGAGGTCGAGGGCCCGCCGGTGTTGGGACATCGGGCGCTGGCCGAGGACCTCCCCCGTGATCACGAAGTCCGCCCCCTCTTCCTCCATCACCCTCCCCGCCGCGCGGAGCATGAGCACCCGGCAATCCAGGCATGGATTCATCCCCGAGCCGTACCCGAACTTGGGCGCGCGCACCACGGCGAGGAACTCGTCACCCACATCGAGAAGGCGGACCGGGATCCCCAGCCGCTGGGCCAAGGCGAGGACCGTGTCGCACCGCCCCTTCCCGACGCAGAACCCAGTGGCGAGGTTCACCCCCACCACCGCGAACCCCAGCCGGAGGGCGAGTGCGCACGCCAACGCTGAATCGAGCCCCCCCGAGACCAGCGCAACCGCCTTCTTTCCCATCGCGGTATCATAGGGGCGAGCGGTGAGCCCTCTCCACCGGATCTCCACGGCCGGTACACCGGTCCTCCAACCCCGGTTGGATAGGGTTGCCCCAGGAGGTGGTTCGTCTATGAGCACGTCCACAAGAGCCTTCATCGTCGCTCTACTGATCATGGGGACGGGGGTCGCGGCCACCCTCGCCACCCGTGGAGCGGGGGGGGCCGGCGATCGCGGGGTGAGTTCGCTGGACGCTGTCGCCCACGCCCAGACCGTGCAGGACACAATCGCGACGTCAGGCCAGGCCGCGATCAAGGCGGCGATCAGCCGGGTCGCCCTGAGCGTCGTCAAGGTCGAGGTAGCGAAGCGAACGGCCAGCCTGTGGGACACGCTCCTTCAGGACCCGTTCCTGCGCCGGTTCTTCGACCTCGGACCGCTCAGGGAGCGTGAGGTCACCTCGATCGGCTCAGGGTTCGTCGTCGAGCATGATGGAGTGCGGTACGTGCTCACCAACGCCCACGTCGTGGAGGGAGCGATCGCGATCCGCGTCACCGACAAGACGGGGAAGGACCACCCCGCCAAGGTGCTGGGCACGGATGCCCTCCTCGACCTCGCCGTGGTCGCGACCGAGGATGCGCTCGATGTGCCTGCGGTCGCGCTTGGGGATTCCGACCTCCTTGAGATCGGGGACTGGGTGATCGCGATCGGAAACCCGCTCGGGCTCTCCCACACCGTGACGTTGGGGATCGTGTCCGCCCTCGGCCGGGATGTGCCGCGCCCGGACGGAAGCGGCTACTACCGGCGGATGATCCAGACCGACGCCGCGATCAACCCCGGCAACTCCGGCGGGCCGCTTGTGAACGCCTATGGGCAGGTCGTGGGGATGAACACGATCATCGCCCGCAGCACGGCGAGCGGAGTCGCGGTGGAGGGGATCAACTTCGCTGTCCCAATCAACGAGATCGTACGAGCCCTCTCCCAGATCGCGGCGCACGGGAAGGTGACCCGGGCTTGGCTTGGGGTGTACATCCAGGACATCCTCCCCGGGATGGCCGCTCAGCTCGGGGTCGCCGCGGATCAAGGGGTGCTCGTGGCCGATGTCGTCCCGGGCGGGCCGGCAGCGGAGGCGGGGATGAAGGCGGGCGATGTGATCACCGCCGTGGACGGCCGGGCGGTCCAGGACACCAACGCCCTCCAGCTGGAGGTCATGTACCGGCAAGTGGGCGAGGAGGTCACCGTCACGGTCATCCGCGATGGAACCGAGATCTCGCTCCCCGTGATCCTCGGTGAGCGTCCGGCGGAGGCCGCCTCATCCGAGGCCGTGCCCCAATCGCAGCCTGGCGCGGAGAAGTTCGGGCTCACGGTTGCCGCCATCACCCCCGAGCTTGCCAAGCAGTACGGCCTCACCCAGACGGAGGGGGTGGTCGTGATCGCGGTGGCGCCCGGGTCCCGCGCGCGTTGGGCCGGGCTGACCGCGGGGGACGTGGTGGTGGAGGTGAACCGCAAGCCCGTGTCCTCGATCGCGGATTGGAACCGGCTCGTCGCCGGGATCGGCGATCGGGAGGAGGTGCTCCTGACGATCGTCCGCAGCGGCCGCACCCAGTTCGTCCTCCTGCGCTAGGGGCCGTGGGGTACAATGGGGGTGCCGGAGAGTAGCGCAGCTTGGTCAGCGCGCATGGTTCGGGACCATGAGGTCGGCGGTTCAAATCCGCCCTCTCCGACCACACGGGGCCCTTCGGGCCCCGTCCTGCTGAGTGGAGGAGGCCGGGTGAAGATCGACGTGAGCGCCGATATCGAGGGCGTGACCGGAGTCGCGCATTGGGACGAAACCGAGATCGGAAAACGGGGGTACGAGGCATTCCGGGCCCAGATGGCCGCCCGGGTGCGCGCCGCGGGCGAGGGCGCGGTGCGCGCGGGAGCCCACGAGATCCTGGTCAAGGACGCCCCGCGCCCGAACTCCTGCTTGGGGCGTACGGCGCGGCGCTCGTCGGGGTGCCACTCCTATTTGTCTCGGGCGACGAGGAGACCTGTGGCGGTAACGTACCAAGACCATCCCCGGGCGTACCGGGCGTCTTTCTACCCCGGCGCCTCGCTCCGGGCGTCTCGCACAGTGCGGTTCGTGACAGCTGACTTCATGGAGGTCCTGCGGTTCCTCCTGTTCGTAGCGTAGGCGTTCCGGTCGGACGCGGCCGCCGTTGACGGTGCCCGAGGGGGACCATAGAATCGTTTGTCCTGCGCGCGGGTATAGCTCAATGGTAGAGCCCTGGCCTTCCAAGCCAGAGGTGCGGGTTCGATTCCCGCTACCCGCTCCCGCGCCCGTAGCTCAGTTGGACCAGAGCAGCGGCCTTCTAAGCCGCAGGCCGGGGGTTCAATTCCTCCCGGGCGCGCCAGAAGTGCGGTTTGCCGGTTCAACGGTTCGGCGGTCATGCGGTTCAACCGGTGCACCGGGAACTGGTGAACCGCTCTGATGGGGAGCGTAGCTCAGTTGGCAGAGCACCGCGCTGTGGCCGCGGCGGTCGCGGGTTCAAGTCCCGTCGCTCCTCCCAGGCGCCCGTAGCTCAACTGGACCAGAGCATCGGCCTTCGGAGCCGGGGGTTGGGGGTTCAAATCCTCCCGGGCGCGCTCGCCTCTCCCCCTTCCCCGGGTACCCTTCCCCGGAGGTGGTACCGATGAACCGCTGGATCCTCGGGGCAGGGCTCGTGACGGTCGTTGGGCTCCTGGCCGCGCTCTTGGTCATCGTCGTCGGACTCGCCACGCGGGGGATCCGCGTGGAGGTGGCCGAGCCGCTCCGGATCTCCGGGCCCGTGGCCATTGGGGGGAGCATCACCGTGCCGGAGCCGATCTCCGTGACTGTGGACGCGATGGAGATCCGGGTCCCCAATCCGGTCGCGGTGGAGCTCCCCGGGAGCACCCTCGACGTGCGGACCACGCTTGGGGCCCCCTGCCCCCACTGCGGGGAAGGGGTCCTCCTCCCCGTGCGGTGGAACCTCCTCACGGGCGAGATCACGTGGCGCTGTACTGTCTGTGGGTCTGCCGCCCGGTGACCCGGGGTCTCGGCCGGGAGGTTGACTTAGGTCCGGCTGGCGATACAGTGTCGAACGAACGTTCGTTGTGGGTACCCCTGGGTTGGCCGACCGGATCGTGGAGGCAGGCGGGCGCCTGTTCGCGGAACAGGGCTTCCACGCCACCGGCATCCGCGCCATTGCCCAGGCAGCCAAGGTGTCCATCGGGTCCATCTACCATTACTTCGAGAGCAAAGAAGAGATTCTGGAGAGGATCGTCCGCGCCGAGATCGACCGCCGCCGGGAGTTCCTAGAGGGGCTCCGCAAGCAAGGTTTGCCCCTGGAAGAACAGGTCCGCCTGATCGTTCAGCACCACTTCTCCCTCCTGAGGGAGGGACGGGACTCCGCTCGACTGTTCCTGCGCGAGTGGTTCGACCCCACTCCGGAGTTGAGAACAAAGATGTACCGGCTCTACGACGAGGTCGCAGGGTACATTGCCCAGCTCATCGAGGAGGGGATCGCGGCCGGGGAAGCGCGTCCATGTCGCCCACTCGTTGCGGCCTACACCATCTTGGGTCTGGTGGAGGCGGTGAGCCTGCGGGCGCTTTCCGGCGATGAAACGGCGGCGCTTCTCATGGAGGAGGGCCCCCGCGAACTCGCCGAATCACTCTGGCTCTGGCTTCGCCGTTAGTACTGAAAGGAGGGAAACCATGCGCCATGCGGCTTTAGCGTTGGGGCTGTTGGTGTCGGTAGCTGTATTCAGCATGGCCGCCGATCCGGTTCCCGTGTTGATTGTTGACCGTACCGAGGGCTTCGTGGAGTCAATGCAGGTGGAGGTATTGGCGCGCGTCCTTATGGCCTCCGGTCTGTTCACGATCAGGGCCACGCTGGAAGTCCCGCAGGGACCCCACCCGCGGGGGCCGTTCCTGTTTGTGGTGATGATTCCACCGGAGACAAAATGGGCTTGGATCTGTACCCCGGGTCTCCCGGAGGCCCTGCCCCGCGAGCTACGAGGGGCCCTGACGGCCTTGAAGAGGGCCGTTGAACAGGTGTTCCGGGGGGAGCGCCGGGCCAAGGATCCCGGCGACGACCTCTACCCCTGGGTTCGGTCGCTCTATTTCCTCCACAGCGGCATCTTGGGAGGGGTCCGCTAGACATGATCGGACTTGTTGCGCGCTGGATCGCCCACCATCCGGTGTGGGTCCTTTTGGGTTTAGGAGCCATCACGATCTTTTTCGGGGTCTTCGTCCCGAGGATCGGGTTCCTCTCTGACTTCAAGCAGATGCTCCCCCAGGACGACCCGGCAGTGCAGCGGTTCGAGGAGACGAACAAGATCTTCGGCTCTCAAAGCGTGGTCCTGGTGGCCATGGCTGCCCCGGAGGGCAGCACGGTGTTTAACCTTGGGACCCTCAGACTCGACTTTGACAGTTTGCTGATGGCCGGGGTCCACGATGCTGCCCGTACCGACGCTTCAGGGTCCGCCAGGTAAGCAGTTTGCCACCAGGGGCTCCACCCGGGGCGGCGGGGTTGTGCGCAGCGCCTCCTGCCCGCTCATCGGCAGGCCCGCTTTCTCTACCAGCCGCTCCACCACCCGCAGCATCCCGTAGGCAAGCACGCACACCCCGACATGCGCCCGCACCCGCCGCTCCGTCTCTTTTCAGCGTCCGGTACAGGTGCTGCAGTCTCAGCGTCTCGCTCCCCGCAAGCTCCACCCCTTCCCGCCACGCCAGCACCTTGCGCTCCGAACCGGGACAGGAGAGACGACCAAGCACCATCGCCCGTACCGCCGCCTCCAGGTCGAACCGGATCCTCCTGCCCTGGACGAGCTCCCGCAGGCACCTTCCCAGCCCTAGCTCCTCCCACAGCTGCGTGAGCGCCCAGGTGTGTCCGCAGGACTTGGCCCCTTGCGCGTGCACATCCTCCGGCCCCTCAACCACCGTCACCCCAGGGGCAAGCTGGGCCAGGCTCTTGGCCAACCGAACGATCATCTCCGGGTCCACCTGGTCGATCCGGCCCAGGCTCAACAGCACCCGATGGCGGGGCTTGCCGTTGTCCCAGTAGCTCTCCACCACCTGAGCGTAGGCGTACTGCCGACCACCGGACCGTACCCGCGTGCGCTTGAGGAACATGTGCCACTAGCAAAGCACGGTCAAGTACCGCTGTCAAGCCCCTCAACACATGCACACTGCCACCAGGATCTGGGGCCCTGGGCCGCACGACCCCCTTCTGATCCCACTTCTCACTCGGGGGGTTCCCGAACTGTCAAACTTCAGGCAGAGGGGAATTACACCCCCGTTGAGAGGCCCAAGATCGGGCTCGCGCTCGCCTCCGGGGGGCCAGGGGGTCGGCCCACGTGGGCGTCCTCAAGGTGCTGGAGCGAGAGGGGGTCAAGATCTCCGCCGTTGCTGGCTCCAGTATCGGGGCCATGGTGGGCGGGGCCTACGCTGCCGGGGTATCGGTGGACCGAATCGAACAGGAATGGTTGAACACCGACCTGCCGAAGGTAGCCCGCAGTTTCCTCCCCACGTTTCCCCGGGCTGGGCTGAGCTCAGGGGGCGAGCTCCGCAAATACCTGCGGTCTGTTCTAGGGGACGTTAGGATCGAGGATCTTCCCACTCCATTCGCGGCGGTAGCGTGCGACATCAACACCGGGGAGATGGTGGTGCTCAGGGAAGGGCCGCTTGTGGATGCCCTGCGGGCCTCGGTCTCCATCCCGGGGATCTTCAATCCGGTTCGGTGGCAGGGACGGCTCCTTGTGGACGGAGGCCTTGTGGAGCCTCTGCCGGTGCGGGTTTGCCGAGAGCTCGGGCCGCAGATCGTGATCGGGGTGGACATCGTCCCCGCCCCCCGGCCCACCACCCGGGAGCGGCGCCGCACCTGGGGCCGTCTCGCCGCCCGCCTGGGGGAGGACCTCAAGAGCCGCACCTGGATCCCCGAGAGCCTGGTCGGGCTTCTCGAGGAGGTATTCCGGGAGCGGCCGGAAGACGAACGTCCTCTTCCCGGGATCTACAGCATCGTCAATCAAGCGGTGGTCATCTTCGAGCAGGAGATCTTACGCCTCAAGCTCACCTTGTGGCCAGCGGATCTTCTAGTCCGGCCCAAGCTGCCTTCTATTGGCGTGAGCTACCTACGCGCGGCCGAGGGGATTCGGGCCGGGGAGGAGGCGATGGAACGGGCCCTGCCTCAACTGCGCGTCCTCCTTTCCCAAGGGGCCTCTGACCGAACCTCCGCTCTTGGCCGCGCACAAGGAGACCTTTCCACCGACACACCGGGAAGGAGGCTTTGACCGATGCGTTTGGTTCGATCCCTCCCAAGCGGTAAGCTTGTGGGCAAGAGTTGGCCTTGCGGCGTTTTTGAAGGAGGATGAGTGCAGGGACGGATCTTGGTGGGGATCGCCGGGCTCCTCGGGGCGATGCTTTGGGTTCTTCTCGGCCTTGCCACGCGAGGCATCCCGATTAGGTTGGCGGGGGACGTGGCTCTCCGGGAACCGCCTGGGGCGAACGTCCGGGTCGAGCTCGCGTTACCCCAGCCGATTTCGGTGGAGCTGGCCCAACCGGTGGCCGCGGTAATCCCTCAACCCCTGACGGTAGAAGCCAACCCGGGGGGATGGACGTTCGGGCACCCTCGCGGCCCTGGTCTGCCCGCGCTGCGGCGAAGGCCCGCTGGTACCGGTGAGGTGGAACCTCTTCACCGGCGAGGTCACCTGGCGGTGCCTCAACTGCGGCCATACCGCCCCGTGAGGGCTCCCGTTGGGGAGTTCCGGCGGGCGATGCTCTCTCTTCCCACCGAACCGTGGTCGGATGAACCGTTCCTATTTGTGCTCGTCTTCCCGGCCCAGGGGCCGTATGCCTGGCTGTGCACGCCGGGCCCGCAGTACCTCCCCGATCCGTTGCCCGTGGTGCACGCCGCGCTCGTCGAAGGGATCGCCCAGGCATTCGGGCAAGCGCGAGAGGTCCGCGGCTCCGGGGATGACCTGTACCCGCTCCTTCTTTCGATCTACCTCCAGCGGTTGGGGCTGCTCGTGGGGGTGAACTAGGCGTGAATCGGGTCCTCCGCGGGGTGGTGGATCATCCGGTGTGGACCCTGCTCGGGATCCTCGTCGTCACCGGGATCTTCGCCGCGTTCCTCCCCCGCCTTGGGTTCCAGGCCGACTACTCCCAGATGCTGCCGGCAGGCGATCCGGTGGTGGCCCAGTACGACCACGCGCGGGAGTTGTTTGGGAGCCAGTCGCTCCTCATGCTCGCCGCCGTGGCCGAAGAGGGGGGAACCCTGTTCGACCTCCCCTCGCTCGCCAAGCTCTACCGGATCACCGAGGAACTCCGGCAGTTCGTCGAGGAGGGCCTCGTCGAGGAGGTCGTGTCCCCCCTCACCGTGGACGTCGTTAAGGGAACAGCCGCCGCGATCACGGTCCGGCCCATCCTCCCCGGCCCCCCCGAGACCGAGGACGATGTGGCCTGCTTCCGCGAGGCCGTCCTCGAGGAGCGCCTCGTGCGGGACACCCTGTTCCGGAGCGACGGGTCGGCGGCGGTGATCGTCCTCCGCGCCCACCCCGACTACGAGGACGACGAGGTGGCGATGGGGCACGTGGTAGCCCACCTCGAGGGGATCGCCGCGCGGTACGGAGGTCCAGAGCGGTTCTACATCTCAGGCGATGCGGCGTTCCTCGTGTACGTGAACCGTTACATGCGCCGGGATCTCGTGTTCCTCCTCCCGGTGGTGGTCCTCGTGGTGGTGGCGGTCCTGTTTGCGAGCTTCCGGACCGTGCGGGGGGTGGTGCTCCCCCTCGCGGTGGTCGGGGTGGGGGTG